>WPCI01113736.1_pt1 | contig 40721 bp, 53 predicted proteins | sample 5399871 | NCBI WGS metagenome assembly WPCI01 (sample SAMN12869469, study PRJNA574797) | sludge metagenome | isolation source: wastewater treatment of pH7 | place: China:Beijing | collected 2019-05-20 | reverse complement strand
CCTGTTTGTGTATGCTACTGCTGGTGGTACAACATTGCTTTTAACTGCTGCTGGTATTGGTGTAATTTCAATAGCTATGTTAGCTTTGACTCAATCTATGGAGCGTTTAGGTGCATTGTCTTGGGACCAGGTTGGTAGAGGATTAACTGCTATGGCTGGTGCATTAATTCTTATAGGATTAGCATCGTATGCTTTACCTCCAACCATGTTACTTCAAGCAGCAGGTCTCGTTGTCATGGCTAGTGCGCTTGTCATATTAGGCGATGCTATGATAAAGTTGGGCAGTATGAGTTGGGATGAGGTTGGTAGAGGCTTAAGTGTTTTAGCCGGAGCATTATTAGGTATAACATCGGTTATTCTAATTCTTTCGTCAATGCCAACCGCTATATTAGGAGCAGCTGCCTTATTTGTGGCAGCATCAGCCCTCATGGCAATGGCCCCCGCCTTAAAGATGCTTGGATCAATGTCATGGGAAGAGATTGGACGTGGCTTGGCTGCACTAGCAGCATCGTTGCTTATATTGGGTGTTGCGGGTGCATTAATGACTCCAGTTGTTCCTACGTTATTGGCATTGGGGGGAGCTATGCTTCTTATTGGTGCTGGTATGGCACTCGCTGGTGTTGGACTGCTTGCATTTTCAGCTGGCTTGGCAGCATTGGCTGTCAGTGGAGCCGCTGGTGCAGCCGCATTAGTTGTCGTCATATCCAGTATCGTCGGTTTAGTCCCAATGCTTGTAGCTACGCTTGGTCGTGCTATATTAGCGTTGGTCGATGTCTTAGTCGAGGGTGCTCCCAAGTTATTAGAGGGCATCGTCGTTCTCTTGAACATATTACTTGACGGGTTACTCGAAGTGATCCCGAAGGTAGTTGATGTTGTCATATTGCTTGTTGAAAAATTACTGACAGCATTAGCAGAGAAAATGCCTGTATTAGTACAGGCTGGCTATGATATCCTCAAAGGATTCTTGTCTGGCGTACGTGATAACATTGGTGAGGTTGTAACGATCTCGATTGACATCATCAATGCATATTTAGATGCTGTTGCATCTCGTATACCTGAATTAGTTGACTCAGGATGGAATTTGATTATAGCCTGGGTTGACGGAATGAAAGACGGCGTAGAGGCACACCTTCCAGAGTTAATCACATCAGTTCAAGAACTGGGATTAGCTATTGTCAAGGGACTTGTCGAAGGCCTTATTGATGGTCGTAATAACGCTGTTGATGCCATTAAAGAACTTGGACAAATGCTCATTGATGAGTTCAAGTATATTCTTGGTATCAATTCACCATCCACAGTATTTATTGAATTCGCTCTGAATATGATTATGGGTATTGTGAATGGGATCAAAGCCAATGCTGGTCAGGCTGTAAACGTTATTACAGATCTTGCTGGTAAGATAGTTGACACTATCAAAACCAAAGCTTCGAATATGGTGGCTGCTGGTTCCGATTTAGTTGCTGGATTTGCACAAGGAATACGCAATTATATTGGTAATGCAGTTAATGCAGCTACACAATTAGCTTCATCTGCTCTGAAAGCGATCAAGGATACACTTGGTATTCATTCACCTGCTAAGGAATTAATCGAGGTTGGTAAATTTGCAGACCAAGGTTTAGCGGGTGGTATAACCAAGTTTGCTGGTGTTGTTCTTACATCTATCAAGGATCTAGGAAAGAATGCTGTTTCTGGGTTCTCTAGTGTCATTGGACGTATATCTGATGCTGTAGATGGTGGAATGGATGTTGCACCAACAATTCGACCAGTTATCGATATTACTGACATTGAAAAGGGCAATGAAGAAATAAGAAGGTTGTTTGGAGATGATCCAGGATTGAGTCCATCATTATCTGTTAGCCGAGCTCGATCTATATCTGTGGATAATACGGATTCTGGTACCTCATCTCAAGGTAGTACAAACGGTGAAGTTAAGGATGTAACATTTATCCAAAACAATACATCACCTAAAGCACTATCTCCAGTTGAGATATATCGTAATACCAGAAATCTATTATCGCGAACACAGAAAGTGGTAGGTGAATAATGATTAAATCAGTCACGATCATAAACCATAGGTCCGAACAGATAACACTTACATTGAGGAGCCCAGAGGAATCTGGGTTCTTCATTAGAAAAATTGAAGGTCTCGGAGCTCCAGTAGGTACGATTAATACTTCAGCTTATGCAACAATTGATGGTAGTCGTTTTATATCTTCGAGATCTAATCAACGAAACATCGTCTTTAATTTAGGCTTCTTAGAAAAACCAACTATTGAAGCTACTCGTATATCTTCTTATAAGTACTTCCCGGTTAAGTATCCAATAACAATGATATTTGAAACGGATTCAAAAACAGTTATGGCAACAGGTATTGTAGAGACCAATGAACCTGATATCTTCTCAAAAGAAGAGGGTTCAATCGTATCTGTTATTTGTCCAGATCCATATTTCTATTCATTGTCAAATAGTGTCGTCAACTTTAGTAATTTGGAAAGAATGTTTCATTTTCCATATTCTAATGAGGATTTAACAATTCCATTAACCTACTTTGGCGATATTATCGTTGAAGCTCAGCAAGAAATTGGTTATACTGGTGAAGTACCTGTTGGATTCTTGATAACTATCAATGCTACTGGCGCTGCTGGTGATGTTGATATATTCAATCTTGACACAAGAGAAGAGATGGTTATCGATAACGCTATCATAACCAGCATGACAGGGTCTGGTATAATCTCTGGAGATGAAATACGGATCTCAACAATAAAGGGTCAAAAATCAGCAATCCTAATACGAGGCGGCAATGAGATTAACATCTTGAATGCCGTAATTGGTTCTGACTGGTTTACCCTGGCTGTTGGTTCAAACTCTTTCTACTATACCAGTTCCTTTGGATCTGGAAACTTGATATTTAAGATTGATTATCAAGTGGTATACGAGGGTATATAAATGGAACCAATTGTCTTAAACAAGTCCCAAAACGCCGTTGCCGTCGTCGATCTCTTCGATTCATTCATATGGACGGAGAGATTTGACGATGTCGGTGAGTTCGAGTTATATATCCCAACCAACTTCAAAGGGTTAAGCTATATATTGCCAGACTACTTCCTACAACTCAAGGAATCAAAGCGAACTATGGTTATTGAAAGTCTATATTTGAACACTGATGTAGATGAGGGTAACCAATACACAGTTAAAGGTCGTAGTCTTGAATCGATTTTGGATCGTCGAATTGTAAGGGCTCAAACAATAGTTAATGGGTCTTTGCAAACTGCTGTCCAAACACTACTTAACCAAAACGCAATATCCCCAACAGATACTACCAGAAAAATAACAAAGTTGTCTTTTCAAGCTTCAACTGATCCATTGATAACTGCTTTAACAATAGATGATGAATTTCATGGCCAAACACTATTGGAAGCGATTACATATATTTGTAAAGCGAATGGTATCGGTTTTAAAATCACTGTTAATGCTTCTGGTAATTTTGTATTTCAACTTTATGCTGGTGTTGATCGTTCGTACGGAACTTCAGGAGATTCTATTATATTATTCTCACCAAAGATGGATAACTTAAATAGTAGTCAATATTTCTTTTCTAGAAAAGATCATAAGACAACTACTTTAGTTGCTGGAGAGGGTGCGGGATATAGTAGAAAGCTTCTAGATGTTACAAGATCAACAGGCGCTTTGACTGAATTGGATCGTCGTGAAGGTTTTACAGATGCGTCTACCATATCAAGTACGTATAGTGGTGGAACATTGTCTCTTGCTAACTATAATCTTTTATTAACACATAGAGGAAAACAAGATCTAGCCGTTCACTCTGATTATGAGGTTTTTGACGGTCAGGTAGATCCAAATCTCAACTATCTCTATGATACGGACTATAGTTTAGGAGATATTGTCCAACTCGAAAACGAGTATGGGTTAAGTGGCGTTACCCAAGTCAAAGAATACATCTTCTCAGAGGATAAATCTGGAGAAAAGCGTTTTCCAACCTTTGAGAAAGTTTAAGGAGAAAAAGATATGTCTGTAACATATGGTTTCTACAACTCAGTTGCTGGAGATCGTGTTTATGATGCCGTCCAAGTGTCCCAAATGTTTGATGGGATTTTGACAGATGGCATCTTTAAGATGGTAGGTAATCAATTTCTTGTGATCCCGAATACAGGAATGCAAATCATTGTTCGATCTGGAAAAGCGTGGTTCAATCATACCTGGACTTACAATGATAGCGACATGGGACTGACTGTCAGCAACTCAGATCTCGTTCTCCCTCGTATTGATTCGGTGATTCTAGAGGTTAATGCTGCCATTGGAAGTCGTGTAAACACAATCAAGATGCTTAACGGAACACCAAATGCTTCACCTGTTCCTCCGACATTAACAAATACGGCAGAATTGCATCAATACGCTCTTGCCTACATTTCAGTTGCTGCCGCAGCGTCTTCGATTGTAAGTGGCGACATATCGCAGTTGGTTGGAACGGTTGGAACACCTTTTGTTGTCTTCCCCGAACCAATAGCAGATGGTTCAAATGCTGCCGATGTGTTGAAAGTTCAAATCTTCACCTAAAAGGAAAATAAACATGGCACAATATTCAAAATTGAAATTGTCCGGTTCAACTAACGGACGAGGTATCAAAATAGCAGCGATTGCTACTCCTGGTACCTTGCTGCACACAGCAGTTGCTGGTATCGTCGATCAAGACGAAGTATGGCTTTATGCTACCAACAATAATGCAGCAAATTTGAACCTAACTCTTGAGATGGGTGGTGTAACAAGTCCAGATGACTTGGTTCAGTTCACCGTTCCTTTCAAGAATGGTTTATATTTGGTGATTCCTGGTTTCGTCTTCAACAATGGTGTTGTGATCCGGGCATTCGCTCAAACGGCCAACCTGATTTCAATATTTGGTTGGGTAAACAGAATTACGGGTTAACATGCAAACAACATTCAGGACCCGTAAACGAAGAGGCACCACAAGGATTCCTGGAAAACTGTCTGCCGTCGAACAAGTGCTAACTGATTACGTATGGAGTTATCTATTAGTTGCTGGTGGAGGTGGTGGAGGTGCATACGTTGGAACGGGTGGTGCAGGTGGTGGCGCAGGTGGTGTTCTTCAAAGTTCAATGCAATTCATTCCAGGAACGAATTACCCTATCGTTATTGGTGGCGGTGGTGCAATCAATGGTGATGGTGGTAACACTACAGCTTTTGGTCTTACTGCCGTAGGTGGTGGCGGTGGTGGTAATAACACTGTTGGTCGTAATGGTGGTTCTGGTGGTGGTGGTAGTAGCAATACCGTTGGTACATCACGTGCAGGTGGTACTGGAACCTCTGGACAAGGTAATGCTGGTGGCGCTAGTACTGTCAGTGGAGCTGCTAAAGGTGGTTCTGGTGGTGGTAAGGGTGGTTCTGGAGCAAACGGTGGAACTGGCGATGGTGTTGGTGGAGGTGCAGGAATTTCAGTAAACTTAACTGGTGTATCTATATCCTATGCTGGAGGTGGAGGTTCTGGAACTAATGGAACCAATGGTGGTGGGGGTGGTAATGGCGGTCAGGTAGGTATTGGTACTCCAAGTGGAGGTGGTGGTAATGGAGGTAGCGCTACTGTTGCTGCTACAGCTGGTACTGCCAATAGGGGTGGCGGTGGTGGTGGTGGTGGATCAACTGGTACTGCTGGTGTAGGTGGAAGCGGAGTAGTTGTATTACGTATATTAACAGCTGCTTATAGCGGTATCTATACTGGCTCCCCAGTTATTACGGTTAATGGTATTTACACGACATTGACCTTCAATGCAAACGGCAGTTATACTGCCTAAAAAAAAAAAGGGAGATTACTTTGACGAAATGCAAAATCAAACAACATTAATCGATATCCTACAAATAGTAGTACCTGTGATAATTTCCTTTATTGCATCCTCAGGTTTCTGGCTATTTATAGGAAATGAGAAAGAACGAAAGTCACTCCAAACCGAACTGTTACTTGGACTGGCTCATGACCGAATTCTAAGCCTAGGCATGTCATATATTGAGCGTGGTTGGATCTCACAAGATGAGTACGAAAACCTCAACGTATATTTGTATAAGGCCTATGAAGCTCTTGGTGGAAATGGATCTGCCAAGAGGATAATGCAAGAGGTAGATAATCTACCGATTCGCAAAAACGATTATATTCACAAGGAGACTGAAAAATGATGTTATCGAACCGTGTTTACGATGCTTTGAAGTGGGTCGCCCTGGTACTGTTGCCAGCTATTGGCGTGTTCTACCTCGCAATGGCAAATACCTGGATGTTGCCCTACGGAACTGAGATCGTGGCAACAATCGCAGCTGTCGATCTGTTCCTCGCTGCTTTGCTTGGCATCTCAACGAATCGATTCAATGTTACGCATCCCATGTACCGTCTCAACCTGGTCAAACTGGTTGATAACACGAAGCACAGTGCTTGGGTTCTCTCAACGAATATGTATGAATTCCTGACCTGGACAGCGCAGATCTTCATTCCTGCTCTCGTTACCCTATATGGTGCGTTGGCCCTTATTTGGCCTCTCCCATATCCCGAGCAGGTTGTATCTACGCTTATTGCCTTTGACGCCTTCCTCGGCGCCCTCCTGGGATTCAGCACAGCTCAGTATCACAAACTGGTCGCGATTGAACTGATTGAGAACAAGAATCAGATCATCATCAAAAAATAGGTTTTACTCCTAATACCCTAAAAAGTGTTCTCGCAACAGTTACATATCCTATAGTGAGAAAACATCTTGAAAAGGAGTCACTATGAAACACATTCTAAGACCAGAAAGTCTGAAGCTATTGGATGATGAAATAGCCCGTTTAACCGCACAGTTAAGCACAATGCAACCACTTTCCGATGATTATTCGAAAACAGTCGAACTGATAACCAAACTGACTAAAGCTCGCGCAGAGAAAAACGAGCGTGCAATCAGCATGGACACTATATTGACTGTTGGAGCAAATATCGCCGGATTATTGCTTGTATTGAACTACGAGCGCTTGAACGTTATTTCCACCAAAGCACTGACAATGGTGTGGAGAAAGTAACATACACCCGAACGAGAGTAAAAATGAGAGAGATCACTAAACATGGTCTCTTTCATTTTGCTCGCGTGGCAAACACATTTTTTAAAAAATTCCCGGGGAGGATTTTTCAAAAACCATTTCTGAAGGAGCCATCACAATGCGATTCAAAGTCAAACTAACAACAAAAGGCGGGGGAAAACGCGAAATAGAAATTGATGCTACATCAGTACAAGATGCAAAGAACCAGACGAACGAAACATATAAGGACTGTACAATTCACGACGTAGATCTGATGCCTAGAGCAGGCTACGTACGTTTATATTCATATGGTGAACAAACTGAAACTCCTGTAGAAACCATCTACAAACCATTCTAGTCGCAGGATTTACAACGTATATAATGAAGAGATTCGTATAGAGTTATCGAAATTAGTAGATGACAACTGGCAACAGTAATATACGCAGCTCTTCACTTTTTTCGTCAAAAAATATCTTGAAGAGGAGAATCTATGCACATAGTATTTAATCACTCACATCGTGTAAAACCGATTGGTCGTGTTATCTCTACAAAACGAGTTAACGACGAATTGATTATCATCATTCGAAAAAGAAAGGAGACAAGAACATGATTGATATTCTCGAGGCCCTATTCTGGTTGATCGTAGCCTATCTTATTCTGGCTTTGTTGTTCAACTGGTGGCCGATCAATACCCTCAATTGGCCGTTCTGAGCAATGGACGACCTGCTTAAAGCACTGAGAGAGGGGGATCGTGCCAGAATCAATGAATACGCAAAACAACTCCTCGTAACACGAGACAATAGATTGAACAAGTTACAAGCCCAAGAATTTGAACGCTACGCACCTTGCCGAGTTATCGAGTGGAGGAGTACTACATTTAAAAGCAGACCATATGTAGGAACCATCATATATGGAAACTACGAATATGGTTTTGGATAATCTTGAAAGGAGTATCTTATGGCTTACGACTGGAAAACTGCTGAATTGACCTGCTCTAATTGTCGGAAGATTGCATATTTCAGATATGTTCAGCGATATGCACAATTCCACAACGGTATGCGATGGGTCGAAATCGAAAAGTCCGCTGAGATCGTTATGTGTAACCACTGTGGCACATCGATCTATATTTCATCCGTTAAGGCATTAGCCGAACTATAAGGAGATGACATGTTCACAACAAAACCTGAAAAAAACAATGCTCTGCGTCTAGCACTTCTTGCCATGGCAAATTGGAACCCTCCTGTTCCAATAAAAAAAACAATCTCCAAGAACAAGGGCCCTCGTCAGACTAAGAAGGGTCGTAGTAAGGCAAACGCTCGTCATATTCAAGGCGCGCACTTCAAGCCTGTCTATCTGTATGAGGCCGATGGGAAGCCGATGTCCCCATCAATGTATCGCCGCCTTCACTTAGGCGTTCAGAAACAGAGGAAGCAACATGGATCTCAGCCTAATCACTAACGCTGCCCGACAATTTGGACGGACGCTTACAAAGCACTCCCCTACGATCCTTACTGGACTTGGAGTTGCTGGATTCATATCCACCGTCGTCATGGCAGTAAAAGCAACACCCAAGGCGATGGAGATCCTCGAACATGAACGCAATTTCCGTTATGATGAATACGGAACTGGATACGATGTCCCGATCAACCTTGCTGATACTATCCAACTAACCTGGAAGGTCTATACCCCGTCTACGCTAATGGGTATGGTGAGCATCGGATGCGTCATTGGCGCTACATCAATCAGCAATCGCCGAACGGCCGCACTCTCAAGCTTATTTGCAGTTGCCGAATCGACTCTCAAGGAGTACCAGGCTAAGGTTGTCGAAACGATCGGTGAGAATAAAGAAAAAAAGATCCGCGCTGATATAGCTGCCGACGAGTTAAAAAAAAATCCGTTGGAATCTAAAGCTATCATCGTAAGCGGTCTCGGTGATACTCTTTGCTATGATGTCTATACAGGTCGATATTTTAAAGGCGACGTAGAAGCAATCAGGCGAACTGTCAACGAATTCAATCATCGTCTTATTAGAGAGATGCGAATTCCTCTTAACGACTTATATTATGAACTCGGTCTCGAATCTGTTGAGAGTGGCCGTGATATTGGTTGGGATGTTGAAAAAGGATTGGTAGAGATTGATATTTCTGCCAAACTTGCATCTGGAGATGTCCCATGCGTCGTACTGACGTTCACAAACAAACCAACTAAGTTGTGGTGATATTATGGCTACAACTGATAAAAAAACTGTAACTGTCTATGTTCCACTTGTTGTAAAGCAGCCATTAGACATTCTCGAAATGGAGATATATGATGCATCATGTAACGATATGATGTGTAATGGTTGTGAACATGAGATGGGATCTGAAAATCCAAAGGGTTTCTTCAAGACTTCACGTGGTTGGCTTAAACTCTGTCATAAGTGTTTAGTAAAACAGGGTTTCCTTACTGAATAGCTCGCAGGTTTTACAAGGGCTATAATGAAAAGGAGATTATAAAATGAACACTGAAAACTTGAAAGAAAAGTTCGATGCATTTCGCAACCACCCCGCAACCGTAAAGGCCGGTGAAATTGGTAAGAAGGTATTAACAGCAGCCGCTGTTGGTATCGCTATCAAGGTCACTACCTTCATCGTTGTAGCTGGAACGAAGGCATTGATCGAAGAAATCAACAACCAGGTCAACAAAACCAACTGATCGAAGACGAGAGTCTATGCTAAAAACATAGGCTCTCTTCTTTCCATTTTTGAAAAGGAGAATCACTATGTACACTGAATTGATTCAAAAAGTTATTGACGCTATCAATGCTGGACGAACCGATCTTGCTCAAATGCATTTGTCCAACTTGCTTTGGACCGAATCCTATGAGTTCAACGAGGCTGCGAAGAAAGAACTCACAGATGCTGTTCCCGGAAGCAAGGTCATATTCGGTGGTGCGGCTGGAATGCGTGCTGGTTATTTCCTCGTAGAGGGGGAGCGATACTACTTCGCTTAGAGAATGTCATGACTGACGAATATCCTCCTCACTTGAAGACGGCAACACGCGCTGAGTTTATAACTCGCATTCGAATGAACCAACCAAAGAAAGATGGTGGTTGTAGAAAGCAAGGAGCGAATATGCTTCTTCTTATTCTGCTGACCATTATCATATTTATGGTTATCTAAGCATGAAACTCGTCTTTAAACTATTACTAGCTTTGCTAATTGGCTACTTCAAATTTTTGAAACGAAAGGTGACAGGTCGATATGAAACTCAAAGGTAAATTCTACTACAAGATCCAGATCCTCATGTTCGTCATCATGTGGAGGCACGATTTATCCCACAAGCCATCAGGTGAACAGAACGCCATTGTGAACTGGGGACGACTCTATATTTGGATGGATAGTGCCTGGCGCTTCCATGGTCTTCCTGGTCGAGTTCGTTTCTTCTTCTATAGCCTCATGAAGAACGCCGACAAATTCAAGCGCCCGCAAGCGAAGCTCCGCGTTATTTGGATCAATGCTCGTCACATGTTCCGCCATTGGGCTCTTGAGGTCCCCATTGTTGATTCGATCCTATCGCTTGTCAACTATATTGCGCTCCATCGGGCTGGCTTCCGTATAACATCCTCAACATCCGATGACATGTCGACTGCTCTCTATCGTTTCTGGTGGAAGACTAAGATGATCGAGAATATGGCTGATATTGATCGCGTTGGCGAGCAGTGGAACACCATGTATAAGGGTCATCCAGAAAGACTCGGAACCTACAAGCCTCATTCATGGTTCAACCGAGAATGGCATCACCTTATGCAGAATGGTGATCAAGACTGATATTTCCTTGTTCTGCTCAAGAATGGTATTGCATCTGGTTTACGCTCCTCCTTTTCTCCCTTTCTCTAACGAGAGCGAATAACCTCCTTTCACCCGATCGAAAACTCGTTGTCTGCTACTTTTATTGGTAGACCATCTTTCGAAGCGACACGAGTCCCAAACCTGTGAATCAGATGCAGTACCACCCTTGGGCAGAACATATTCTGTGCGGTTGAGCATCAATCAACCAGCGTATTCAGCGACATACGTGAATGGTCATATTCCATGTGAATATGATACTTGGCGTCATTTCCCGAGGAATAAGATGTTATATACGTTCGCGGTCTCGGTGAAAATCCGGGCACAGAAACTGAATCCCACCGATTTCGGCGGTCACCTTGGAACCGACTCTACAGACAGGCAAACTATAAGGAATGCGACCCAAACAGTATACAGATCATATCCTGGGATTGCATTTGAATGTTGTCTGAACCTAGAGCTCCGCTTGTATTCGTTGACCTAGGCGTGTAGTGGGTGGAGTTATGTACCAGAATGCTCGGTCTGAAAATAATCTAGCCTGACCGTTTACGCATCCTCTAAGCTGTGGAGGAAGTGGTTTGTCTAGACATTCTGGTGTATAGCGAAAGCGGTATACGAAAAAGCACCGCCGATCCCTGGACATGCTAGCAGGGACTTGTAATCAAGGGTAGATGGTCTATTGAATGTTTGGTGATTTTTGCTATGTCTATATGATAAGTTCAATTGGGTATGCTCCAGTTGGTATAATCATATGCCTTGGTGTTTAGAAAAAACACTCGGGAAAGATTACAGCGTGCACCGTTGTTGGTCGCAGCAGTGATCGTCATCAAACATTCCGTAGACCATCTACTATATTCTTTGAAAGGAGGGATGTTAATGCAAAATAACAGACCTCTCAATTTGACCAGAATAAACATGGCGATCGCTTGGATAAGTATATTCGCCGAATCATGGTTACTTCTATTAAGGAAGTTACCAGTCGATAGTATCAGCGTGTTCTTTTTCTGTTTCTTTATCATTGTAGCCGTGGGCTCATGGATTGGAACAGCGATCGATGAAAAACAAAATTCAAACAAGGAGAAATCAAAATGAAAGAAAAGCTTGCTCAACTGTTGGAAACCCTGAAAGCAAACAAAGGCACAGTCATCCGTGTCACCGGCATTACGATCGGCGCATTGGTTGGCGTCGCTGTGGCCGCGATCATCGTCAATGCCCAGGAAAACGCTGAGTTCGAATCCGACGAACAACTTCTTCTCGATGAAGAAGAAACCGTCGACGAAACCGAATAAGATCATCAGCGCAATCAACGAAGAGTCGCCTCTCTAATCAGGGGCGATTCTTTTATATCTTGAAGGAGAATTCACAAAATGAACCTTATATCAATTATCACAGTTGCTGCTAAATTTGCAGTCAGCGCAAGTGTTGGCGGAGTTGTTGGTAACCTGGTTGCCGTCAAGACTCCTCCGAACGTAAAACCTCTCACCAAGATCTCACTCGGACTCGGAACGTTTGTACTGAGTGGTATGCTGAGCGACATGGCTATGAACTATGTTGAAGCGCAAGCCATCGAGATTCTCGAAGGAATCGTACAGACGCGCGAAATGGTGAAAGCCGAAGCGAACAAGACTGAAGGAGAGGGTTAGGTTAACTGACCCTCTTTTTTTGCTCAGGAAATTATCTTGAAAGGGTAAAAGAGACCTATGGTTACAGTAGAATCAAAACAGAACCATGAGGGAGTCACATTGACTATAAAAATTCCAGCAGATGACTTATTTTTGTTCACAGACAATCAAGTTCAAATGCTGATGATGGCACACGACAAGACAGTCGTGGACCAATTACGAACCATATTCATTATGTTACTCGAAGTACTATCGAGAGGAGCAAAACATGGCACAAGTTAGATCAAACAACGATGATCGTCTTCCCCCGCGATCTAAATCCGGAAAGACAGCCCTGGTACGACCTGACGAATTGGGCGGGTCCAGGGTTAAACCTCGGGGAGCTCGAAGAATCAAAGAACTTGGAGTTCAAGCGGTCCGCAAACAAGTCCCTCTCACAAGGCGTATTGCACGTTCCCTGCTGAACGAATCATCTCAAGACATCGGTTCTTATATTCTCTATGACATCCTGATCCCTGCCGCAAAGAGCATGATTACCGATTCAATTCAAAGCGGTATCGAGATGCTGATCTATGGCGAGACTGGACAGAGACGTCGACCTTCACACGGACGAAGCGGCGCACCGAACGTGAGCTATGGAAGCTTCTACCGGAATGACCGACGTGATGAACGTCCTCAGAAGCGCTTCTCAAATGCTCGCTTCAATATTGACGAAATCGTCTTCAAGAACGGCTCGGATGCAGCAGACGTGTTGTCTGCTCTGTGCGATCATATTGAAGAGTACGACGCCGTATCTGTTGCCGAGTTCTATGACTACGCTGGCGTCGTAGGCGCGACCCACACTGACCACAAATGGGGTTGGACTGGATCCGAACTGAGTAACGCATATTGCACTCACACTCGTGGAGGTTACGTTATCGTCCTCCCAGAACCAAAAGAATTGGAATAGGAATGAAACTCACAACTTGTTTATATTTGATCAAAAGAGCTGTCAGACGTGTCTTCACACCTCAAATCCGTAAGGCACTCGCTTACAGCTTCTACTCATTCATGTTGGCCATATTTTTCGTTGGGCTGTTCGGTCTTGGGTATATGACCGGGCATACCAATGGCGTTATTGAATCGGCTAACAAACACGAAACCGATATTCCCATGTGCGCATACAAAGAAACTGCTGTGCGCGAAAACCCGACAGGTTATATTCTATCCGACGTGCGAGCAGGAGATGTTCTGTGGGTTGTGCAATTGCAGGTGCCCTTTGCCGTGGTTTGGTACTTTGATGGAACGAACTGGTATCTTGGAACAACGACTGCATCATATTTGGTACCGTGCGACCGTATTACGCGCGAAGCCTTTTAAGGAGGTCTTAATGACTCGCATATTTGACCTGCTTGATGCTATCAGATCACAAATCAAAAGACCCCATGCACGAATCACCGTTGAGATATTTGACATGGGCATTGTGGACGGACTCAAGTTCCAGTTCCTGTGGTATGAGGACAAACTGCATAAAGTTAGTGTATTCATATCCAAAACCGAAATTGAAAGCGTTTATGATGATGGCTTCCTGGTTGACAAAGTAGTTTCAACGGTGAACGCTGAATTAGACAAATTATTCGAAGGAGAATCACAATGAACAGTCTTGCTACAGTGCAGACAAAAGCTGTGCGTGCGATCAATCGTGGTGCATTGGTCGTGAAGAAGCACTCGCCTGAGATCCTGTTGGGTCTTGGGTTGACGGGTATTGTCGTTGCTGCCGTGATGGCGGCAAAGGCTACTCTGAAAGCACCAGCTATCGTTGAAGGTGTGAGAGAAAATCTCAAGACCATCGATGATGGCGATGCTGCTCCAGAAGAGAAGCAACAGGCTGTTGGTTTGACCTATGTCTATGCTGGTCTGGATTTTGCCAAGCTTTACGGACCCTCTCTTGGTATTGGCGTGTTGTCTATCGCATCCATCTTATCATCTCATGGGATCATGAAGCGCCGCGAGGTTGGTTTGATCGCTGGCTACAATCTTCTCGCTGAAGGTTTCGCCGCATATCGCAAGCGCGTTGTTGAGGAGCTCGGTCCTGACGTGGATCGTAACTATCGCCTGGGTATCTATGAATCGTCCACGAACGAGAAGGTAACCAATGAAGACGGAACCGTGACCAAGCAGAAGGCCAAGGTCATGACGGTCAAAGACAAGACCACCAGTGGTTTCGCCAAGTTCTTCGATGAATATTCCACTCAGTGGCAGAAGAGCGCGGAGACGAACTTATATTTCCTCCGCCTTCAGCAGAACCATGCCAATGACATGTTGCGCGCACGCGGGCACGTATTCCTGAACGAGGTCTACGACATGCTTGGTCTGCCGCGAACAAAAGAAGGCTCGATCTACGGATGGGTCATGAATGGTGATGGTAGCACAGTCATTGACTTTGGTATCTACAACATCGAGAACCCTGCTGGTCGTGCGTTCGTGAATGGTTATGAGAAGGCCATATTGTTGGACTTCAATATAACCGGGATTATCTGGGATCTGATCGAGGGTTGAGGGGGGACCCTTACCGGACCCGATTCGATCGGAAACTATAACCTTGTTGTCGAGTATCTCTTGAACCTGTATGAATTCCCTCCAGAGTATATTTACGACGAGGGGATGTATCTGGACGAACCGAAAAGGGGAGAGCTCGACTATGGACATTAACTTAAAAGGAGATTCACAATGAATCGCAATGTAGCTTTGCTTATCGGTGCCACTATTGGTGCCGGTGGTGGATATTTTGTAGCAGCAGTCGTCGCTGACTACATCGAAGAAAAAGAAATTCGCGATCAGGCGCCCGTGGTTGTTGACGAAGACGAAGAACAGCCTACGGACGATGACGAAGAGAGTAGTCCTGGTAAACAGATCATGGGAAAGAAGAACAAAACGAAGCGCGAAAAGGTGAACTACACCAACTACTTCACGTCGATCGATCGCCCAGACCTGGCTGCTCTCGCCAAGAGATACAATGAAGGTGTGACTGAACCACATCAAGATGCAGTCGTCGCTCAGATGATTGCTGTTGATGAAGCAGATACATTCAATCAACCAAAGCCTTCAGCAGACGCAATCACAATCATATCTCAGGATGACTTCAACAACAATCCTGATGACTTTGAAGTCGTATACTTGACATATTATGCAGATGAGATCATGATCGGTGAAGATGACAACATCATCCCAGGCCCGGAAGATATCATCGGCAACGATGCGCTTGTCTCCTTCGGTGTGTTATCGGGTGATCCTGATATCGTATATGTTCGTAATCCAAAGACGCGAGCATTATACGAGATTGTACGCATGTCCGTGAAATACGCCATCGATGCCGATGCGGACGAGATCAAGCCGCGACGTGGTCTCAAGAAGGGTATCGATTTTGATGAGGTGACCGATGAAGAAAATGACGAGGAGGCTAACGCTTAGAGAAGAATACTTCAAGTATCTATACGATATCGTACGTCCAATGCCAAGGACATATCACAAGCTGTGTCACGAATTGCATAGCAAAAAGTTCCGGTGGTCTGTACGGAACGATGAAAATAGATGCGAGGATGGTCTTCATCTAAGGGAGCTTTATATTGAGGAACAACAACTGGATGAGGATCATCTCGAGGTGCGTGCGTTCATAAAGGGGGAATGCACCTTATTTGAAGTGATGGTCGCCTTAGCCCAACGGATGAATTACCAGCTTTCCGGCCTAATCGAACCTGGTGATCGTACGAACAAGTATTTCTTCGAGATGCTGAGAAACCTGAAACTCGACAAGTTCAACGATGCCTATTTAGGCCCTGGCAGCGGACGGATTAACCTTATAGCCGAAGCCGAGATAGACGATATTCTGGAGAGTCTCCTAAGTCGTACGTACGGTTATGACGGTGAGGAAAGCCTGTTTCCGCTCAAATTCCGGGCCCCGAAAGACATGACTACGGTCGAAATCTGGTACCAAATGATGTACTACATTAATGAGAATTATAGCTGAAAAGGGTATTTTTGAGACAAAAAAGTGTCTCACTTTTGAAAAGTGTCGCACAAAGTGTCGCACCCTTTTTAGCTATTTTTCCTCTAGAAACTGGGCAAAACCTGAAAAAAAAAGCGATTTTGAGACAAAAAAGTCAAAAAACGCCAAAAACTCTTTCCCCGATAAAAAAAAAAGAGTTTTAATATTATATAATACTACAAAAGAGTCTTGACCCAAAAATTCACAAAAACGTCTCAGCTCGATATTTGAAAGGAGGAGCCTTGGACTTCTTCACGATTAAGACCAAACTCCCAAAGAAAGGCGGAGAGTTAGTCATCTATCCAGACTTCCAGGTCACCAGGTCAAAAGACCTAATGATTCGTGGAAAAAACTTCTTTGCCGTTTGGGATGCGGAAAGAGGTCTTTGGTCTACAGATGAGTATGACGTCCGCAGACTTGTCGACGCAGAGTTGACAGAGTATAAGCGTAAGTATGTAGGGGATGGGGACCATGGCGATATTAAAGTAAATTGGATGCGAGACTTCTCGACCAATAGCTGGTCACAGTTCAAGACATTTTTGAGCAACATGTCAGACAATGCACATGAGCTTGACAGTAACTTGACATTCGCTGAACAGCCAATCGCCAAGGATGATTACGTTAGTAAGCGGTTACCATATCCGCTGAAGGAAGGTTCTGTTGATGCATGGGATCGACTTGTAGGAACTCTCTATGAGCCCGAGGAACGAGCCAAGATCGAATGGGCAATCGGGGCTGTTGTGTCAGGCGACTCAAAACAAATTCAGAAGTTTATTGTGTTATATGGTGAAGCAGGTGGTGGAAAGTCAACCATCCTAAACATCATACAAAAACTCTTTGAAGGATACTACACAACATTCGAGTCCAAAGCATTAGGCGCAAACAGCAATTCATTTGCAACCGAGGCATTCCGAGGAAACCCATTAGTGGCTATTGAGCACGATGGTGATCTTTCTCGCATCGAAGATAACACGAAGTTAAACTCATTGGTTGCGCATGAAGAGATGACGATGAACGAGAAGTATAAACCGACCCATACTTCAAAGTCAAATAGTTTTATATTCATTGGAACTAACAAGCCAGTGAAGATCACAGATGCTAAGTCTGGCATCATTCGTCGTCTAATAGATGTCCGCACATCAGGTCGTAAGTTGCCGGTTCGTGAATATTTAAACCTGATGTCTCAAATCGACTTCGAGCTTGGCGGCATAGCTTATTATTGTTTGCAAGTTTATCGCAAGATGGGTCGTAATTACTACTCTGGTTATAGACCAGTCGACATGATGTTAGAAACAGATGTCTTTTATAATTTCATGGAAGCTAATTACTACGTCTTCAAGCAAGAAGATGGAGTCACATTGGCACGAGCATGGGAGATCTATAAGGCATATTGTGACGAAGCGCTCATCGAACATCGCCTCCCAAGGCATAAGTTCAGAGAGGAACTAAAAGTATATTTCAAAGAGTTCAAAGAGAAGGCCCGTTTAGAGGGCATCGAACAGAGAAGTGTATTTCTTGGTTTCCGCGAAGAGAAGTTTCAAGCTAATGTCGAAGAATCAGTGCAAGAGGAACGTCCTATATCATTGATTCTAGATAGTACGGTTTCGTTATTTGATAAAGTTTGTGCTGACTATCCGGCTCAGTATGCAGATAACGTGACCCAGTATCCGAAACACAAGTGGAAAGTTGTTGATACCAAGTTATCTGATCTAAACACAAATCTCCTGCACTATGTAATTCTGTCGGAGAATCATATTGTGATTGACTTTGATCTTGAGGACGAGAATGGTGAAAAGTCACAGATCAGAAATTTGGAAGCAGCAAGTAAGTGGCCTCCCACCTATGCAGAGTATAGCAAAAGTGGTAAAGGAATTCATCTGCATTATTTCTATGATGGCGACCCTTCAAAGTTAGCTACTCTATATGCGGATGGAATCGAAATTAAGCGGACAGTCTATGGTGACGTGGGTCCTTCCTCTCTAAGAAGGAAATTCTCGTTTGGCAACAATATTCCCATAGCTCACATAAACAGTGGACTGCCCCTGAAAGGAGAGAAGTTGATTGATATTCAAGCTGTCGCTAGTGAAAAAGGTCTGATCGCTTTGATACAGAGAAATCTGAATAAAGAGATACATGCTGGTACGAAGCCAAGCATTGACTTTATCTATAAGATATTAGAAGATGCATACACTTCAGGACTCAAGTATGATGTCACTCCATTGAGACCCAAGATCCTGGCATTTGCCGCTCAAAGCACACACCAATCGCAATATTGTGTGGCTCTCGTAAGCAAGATGAGATTTAAATCGGAGGAAAAAGAAGCTGAAACAACATTCAATGACAACAACACGGATGATCTGGTCTTCTATGATCTTGAGGTATTTCCTAATCTCTTACTGATTTGTTGGAAGTATAGAGGTAAGGATAAACCTTGCGTTCGTATGATCAATCCAACCCCACAGGAAATCGAAGGCCTGTTCAAGATGAAGTTAGTCGGTTTCAATTGTCGCAGGTATGACAATCATATTCTCTATGCTCGCTATCTTGGCTATGACAACAAACAACTATTCGATCTGAGTAGCAAAATTGTTGGAGACAGCCAGAACGCCTACTTCAGAGAAGCATTTGATATATCCTATGCCGACATCTATGACTTCTCTTCAGTAAAGCAAAGTCTGAAGGCCTTCCAGGTTCAATTAGGGATCGAGCACAAAGAATTGGGTCTACCGTGGGATCAACCAGTTCCAGAAGAACAGTGGCATTTAGTTGCAGATTACTGCGACAATGATGTCATCAGTTCAGAAATAGTGTTTGACGATCGGAAGCAGGATTTCATCGCTAGACAGATATTAGCTGAGTTAAGTGGTTTGTCAATCAATGACTCCACTCAAAGTCACACTGCTCGCATATTGTTTGGCACCGATCCTCGTCCGTATGAGAAATTCATATACACTGATCTGAGCGAACTATTCCCTGGTTATAAGTTCGATGGCGGAGTTAGTTCATATCGTGGTGAAGACCCGAAAGAAGGTGGCTATGTCTATGCTGAACCTGGTATATATGAGAACGTAGCCCTTCTCGATGTAGCATCTATGCACCCGACGTCCATCTTGCAGATGAACATGTTTGGTCCATATACCAAGCGCTACAAAGAGTTATTGGATGCGCGTCTTGCAATAAAGCATAAAGACTATGCCACTGCGAAAACCTTGTTAGGAGGTATGTTAGCTAAATACCTGGATGATCCGAAAGATGCAGACGATCTTGCTTATGCACTTAAGATCCATGCTCTAAACATTGTCTATGGTCTTACAGCAGCCACCTTCCAAAACAAGTTTAGGGATCCGCGCAATATTGATAACATTGTTGCTAAGCGTGGTGCCCTATTCATGATCGATCTAAAGTATGCTGTTCAAGAGAAAGGATTCACCGTAGCTCATATTAAGACAGACTCTATCAAGATCCCAAATGCCACTCCAGAGATAATCGAGTTCGTTCACGAATTTGGCAGAAAGTACGGTTACACATTCGAACATGAGGCTACTTATGAAAGGATGTGTTTAGTCAACAATGCCGTTTATATTGCCAAGTATGGAGAAGGCAAGAAGAAGGGAACTTGGAATGCTGTTGGAGCGGAGTTTGCCCATCCGTATGTCTTTAAGACTCTATTCTCCCATGAGGATATCGAGTTTCCAGATCTATGCGAGACTAAGGCTGTGACATCGGCGTCTTCAATATTTCTTGACTTCAATGAGGGGTATCCTGATGTAACCATATTCGAAAAAGAATTGGTCGAAAGGAATCGTGAAGTAAGAGAAAGCGAAACTCTTGAAAAGAGAAAGCTCAACGCAAAACTCAAAGACTATTCGGATGCTGATCTTATATCTGAAATAGCGAAGGGTCACAACTATAAGTTCGTTGGAAAAGTTGGATCTTTCTGTCCGGTTCAGCCTGGAGCAAATGGTGGAGTTCTTTATAGATTAAAAGACGGTAAGTACTATGCCGTTACCGGGACTAAGGGATACAGATGGATGGAAGCCTCTGTTGTAAGTTCTCTTGGCCTCCAAAATCGAATAGATCGATCCTACTTCCAGACGTTAGTAGATGACGCTAAACATCATATCGAACAGTTTGGCGACTTCAAACATTTTGTGAAACAATAAGGAGAAAAAAGCAATGCCTAAATCCACTCTCAAAACACCTGTCGCTGATAACAAGAAATTGCCACCGCTTCGTCTCGACAACGCTCGGATCATTTGGCGAAACTTCGCTGGCGCGCAAAAGCGCTACAATGCTGAAGGCCTGCGCAACTTTCATGTGGTTCTCGATGAAGAGACCGCTGAACTTTTGAAAGCTGATGGCTGGAATGTGAAGACGCACAAGGGGCGCGAAGAAGGCGAACCGGATTGGTACACTCTTAAGGTCGCGGTTCGATTTGACAATTACCCTCCGAGCATCATCCTCAAGCATGGCAACGTCCGTACGCAGTTGAACGAAACAATGCTAGATATCCTCGACTGGGCTGAGATCACAGATCTGAAGCTTATGATCAATGGATCTCGCTATGCCACGGCAACCAACTCTGGCGTCAAAGCATATTTGAGCAGAATGATCGTCTCCATCGCCAAGCAAGATTTCGAGTTCTCGGGCTTAGAAGATTCAGCTCCAGCCCAGACCGAACCGAATGAAGATTGATCTCTTTGAGTATCAAAAGAAAGCGATAAACCAGTTAAAAACCGGCTCCATTCTTCGGGGTGGAGTCGGTTCTGGAAAATCACGTACTGCATTAGCTTATTATTTCACCAGAGAATGTGGTGGTAAGATAGACGGTGAGATAGTTCCAATGACCAGACCCAAGGATCTGTATATTATCACAGTAGCAAACAAGCGCGATAGTTTGGACTGGATGCGAGAGGCAGTACAGTTTGGTATATCCACAGATAGGGAGCTGAACCCTAATCGAACTCAATTGGTTGTGGATTCTTGGAACAACATCGAAAAGTACAAAGAAGTGAAAAACGCTTTCTTTATTTTTGATGAGCAAAAAGTAATAGGCTCTGGTTCCTGGGCTAAAGCCTTTATCAAGATAGCTAAGTCAAACAATTGGATATTGCTAACAGCCACGCCAGGAGATGTATGGAGTGATTATATTCCAGTATTTGTGGCTAATGGGTTCTTCAGGAATAGAACGGATTTCCTGACCAAACACGCAGTATTCAACAACTTCACCCCATTTCCTAAGATAGACCGCTATATCCATACTGAAGTCTTGGAGCGTTATAAAGCAGCGGTTTTAGTTGAGATGGAGTATCAAAGTAAAGCTAACCGAAACGTCATAGAGCTAACCTTTCCTTATGACGAAATCCTCTATAATCGAATAAAAGATAGGTGGAACCCCTATAAGGATAGACCTGTCCGTTCCGCAGCAGAAGCTTGCTATCTGTTTAGGCAGGTAGTTAATAGTGATATTTCTAGACTTGAAGGACTAATTCGGTTAGTAAAGAAACATGGGAAGGTAATAGTCTTTTACAACTTTGACTATGAGTTGGAGATATTAAGAAACCTGGCCTATATGTTAGACTGCCCAGTTGCAGAGTATAATGGTCATATGCACGAGGAAGTACCTCAATCTGACAGTTGGGTATATTTGGTTCACTATGTATCTGGGAGCGAGGCTTGGGAATGTCCCACGGCAAACACCATTGTCTTATATTCCAGAACATACTCCTACAAGATGACCATTCAGGCCATGGGTAGGATAGACCGCCAAAACAGCAAATTCCTCGATCTCTTCTACTATTTCTTCACCTCAGATTCCCCTATAGATATTGGGATTAAGGAGTCATTCCAAGAGAAAAAAAACTTCAACGAAAGACGCTTCCAGGCGAAAATTGGGCTTACTTAGGCTTTCTTTTCACTCGCGTCAAAAACATATGCTATAATAGAAGAGATGTCTAAAACACATCTCTTTTGTTATTTTCCAGGAGACCAAAAGTCATGCTAGAATCTGTCTTTAAGAAACGACTGATTAATAGAATTCTGCGTGAATTTCCAGGCGCTATTGTTTTGAAGGCCGATGCGAATAATATCCAAGGTATTACAGACAATTTCATTTTGTTTGAGGATAGATGGGCAGCCTTTGAAGCCAAAAGAAATAGGTTAGCGCCTCACCAACCCAATCAGGATTACTACGTAGACTTACTGAACCGCATGTCCTATGCCTCGTTCGTATATCCGGAAAATGAGGAACAATTCATCCATGAGATTCAACAATCACTCAGACCTAATAGGCCAACACGCTTTTCTGTCCGCAAGTAAATACCATTGGGTAAACTACACGGACTCAAAAATTGCAGAGGCTTATGGGAAGTATTTAGCCACTCAACGTGGTACTGTACTACACGACTTTGCTAGTCAAGCCATTCGTTTGAACCAGAAACTAGCAAATACAAAATCTGCACTAAACCGCTATGTCAATGACGCGATCGGTTTTAGGATGCAGCCCGAACAGGTCTTATATTATTCAGAAAATGCATTCGGTACAGCTGATGCCATTGCCTTTAGAAAGGATTTTCTGAGAATACATGATCTAAAAACTGGAGTTTCTCCTGTCTACATGAAGCAGTTGCATATATATGCGGCTTTGTTTTGTTTGGAGTATGAAGTCGCTCCGACTGCCATTGGGATGGAACTTCGGATCTACCAATTAGAAGAAACTCAGGTTGAACAACCAGATCCACAAATTATTTTAGAGGTAATGGAGAAGATAGCACAGTTCGACAAGATGATCGAAAAACTAAAAGCTGAACAGGAGGCGTAGTTATGTTTAAGAACTTTCTAGCTCATATCGGCATAAAGCGCCGTTCTGGCCGTTATCCATGGGGATCTGGTGGTAATTCTGAACAAAGAGGAAGTAGTTTTTTGGGCTATGTTGAAGCTCTTAGAAAAGAGGGTCTTTCTGAAGTGCAAATTGCAGAAGGAATGGGTATCTCAACAACGCAATTGCGGGCTCGAAAATCAATAGCTCGGAACGAACAAAGAGCGGCATTACTTGCACAAGCCACTCGTCTCAGAGAAAAGGGTATGTCTAATGTTGCAATTGGGCAACGTTTGAAGATGCCTGAATCTTCTGTTCGAGCTCTCTTTAACAAAGATATTCAGGATAAGGCGAACATCATAGCCCAAACAGCTAACATGTTGAGAGAGCATGTTGAGAACAAGAAAATGATCGATGTTGGCGCTGGTGTTGAAACACAACTTGGTATTGCTCGAACCAAACTAAACACCGCCATATCTCTCTTGGAGGAAGAAGGGTATAAACTTCATTATGTAAAAGTCAAGCAACTTGGCACTGGAAAGGAAACCAGCATAAAAGTTCTGACTAAAGATGATGTTAGTTATTCGGAAGTAGCTAAGAATAAAAGCGAAATCCGTCCCATCTCAGACTTCTCCTATACCCCAGACAAGGGTAGATCATATTATGGCTTAAAGCCAATCGAGCATGTCAAGTCAGATCGGATCATGATCCGCTACAAAGAGGAAGGCGGTGGTAACAAAGACGGCGTTATCGAATTGAGAAGGGGTGTAGAAGACTTATCTTTAGGAACAAGGAACTATGCCCAAGTTCGTGTTGGTGTTGATGGGACTCACTTTCTCAAAGGCATGGCTATGCATACAATTGATAAGATGCCTCCTGGCATTGATATCATATACAACACGAGCAAACCAAAGGGAACCGATCCTAAGAAAGTATTCAAAGAATTGAAGGATGATCCCGATAATCCGTTTGGTACTGTTATCAAGCCTAATGGTCAGAGAAGGGCACTTAATATTGTCAACGAGGAAAGCGATTGGAAAGAGTGGTCGCGAAACATATCCACTCAAGTTCTATCCAAACAATCACCTGCTTTGGCAAAGAGACAATTGGATTTGGCTTTAGCCGAAAAGCAAAAGGCATTTGATGAAATTGATGCAATTACCAATCCAGTTGTTAAGAAGCGTTTGTTGAAATCCTTGTCGGATGATCTCGATGCTTCTGCTGTTCATCTGAAAGCGGCCGCCCTTCCACGACAATCGTCACATGTCTTACTACCAATAACATCGTTGAAGGAAAACGAAATCTATGCTCCTGCCAACTTTAGAGATGGCGAGAGAGTTGTATTGATTCGTCACCCACATGGCGGTATATTTGAAATTCCAGAATTGGTGGTGAACAACAAGAACCCAGAAGGTCGAACTGTCTTGGGTAATGCGCTCGATGCCGTTGGTATTCATCCAAAGACAGCCGCTAAGCTATCAGGTGCAGACTTCGATGGTGACACAGCAATCGTTATTCCAAATAGAGATGGTCTGATAAAGACCGCCCCTAGTTTGAAGGGTCTCAAAGACTTTGATCCCAAATCAGCATATCCTGCTTATGAAGGTATGCCTAAGATGTCTTCGAGAACAAAACAAATGCAAATGGGTGATGTATCTAATCTCATTACAGACATGACTATCAAAGGTGCAACAGCGAATGAAATAGCACGTGCTGTTCGTCACTCAATGGTTGTTATTGATGCCGAGAAACATAACTTGAACTATAAGCAATCTGCTATCGATAATGGTATTGCTGAACTCAAGAGAATCTATCAAGGCGGAGAGAGATCTGGTGCATCGACACTTATTTCAAAAGCTTCATCTGAACTTCGTGTCCCATACCGCGTTGAAGGTAAGCTCGTTCCAAATCCGAAGACTGGTGGTACCAAGCGTTTGTATATTGACCCAGCTACTGGTAAGAAGTTATATGAGGAGACTGGTGAAACATTCGTAAACGCAAAAGGTAAGGTAGTAAAGAAGACCACTAAGTCTACAAAGATGGCTGAGGCTGAGGATGCTCACGCTCTGTCATCTGGTACTAAGATTGAGAGTATCTATGCTGACTATGCCAACAAGGTTAAGGCCATGGCAAACAAGGCACGTAAGTTAATGAATGATACTCCCAATCTTGTTTACAACCCCACTGCTAGAGAAACCTATGCCAAAGAGGTAGCCTCCCTCAAAGCAAAATTAGCCCTGGCCAACAGAAACAAGCCCCATGAGCGGCAAGCACAACTATTAGCAAACAAGATTGTTGCTGCTAAGAAGGCTTCTCGTCCAGACATGGATGCGGCCACACTTAAGAAGATTAAGGGGCAGGCTCTAGAAGAAGCACGTATCAGATCGGGTGCCAAGAAACAGGACATCCAAATAACTGATAAAGAGTGGGAAGCAATCCAATTAGGAGCAGTAAGTCACAATGTTCTTACACAGATCATAGACAATACTGATCTTGATAGATTGAAGACCAAGGCAACCCCACATGCAGCCAAAGTAATGACGCCCTCTAAACTATTAAGGGCTAAATTAATGTTAGCTAATGGGTTAAGCTATGCGGACATAGCATCAGCATTAGGTGTTTCAGCAACAACAGTTCAAGATGAGTTAGCAAACTAAAGGAGGTTCTGTGGACAAAGCGTTCATGTTAACAACACTTGACAATCCATACAATCCCTTTACTCAGTTTGATGAATGGGACGCCTTTGATAAACAGCATGGCTATCACACATGCGCTTACTTGGCTCGCATCACAGTATCATCTGATGATCTTAGTGAAGCTGATCAAGCTTTAGCAATAGATAAAGCGATGAATGAGATTGTCGATCTAAATCTTTCAGGAAACTACATCAAAGTCAGAGAAGACTACATTCCTATTAAGGTAGAATCTGAAGGATCGTAACCACATAGGGGGGGGTCTCGCAAAAGATACCCCCCTTATGCATCGCCCGCCTCCTAAAAATTTCTCCGGAGGGATATTTGACAGATGCTTTTGATTGATTCATCAGTCGTTTCAAATCAAATCGACGTTGTGAACCGATTTCTCCTTTCAAGAGCCCATCTCAAAAGTGGGTCGAAACTACTGATGAATCAATCAAAAGTATCTATCAAATCAACACAACCACAGGAGGCGACATGCCAAACTATAACAATTCTATTATGGTTGCTCTTCTCCCAACTTCTTCTGAGTGGTGTAAGATTGACCTACCTCATGTAACTGTTATCTATGGAGGAGAAGTGCCCGCCTCAAAACCAACTATGTTTAATGAATTAGCAAAACTAACATCTCTCGTAGCTAGTACGACTAACGAACTTTTAATGAAAGTAGAGAAGGTAGACATTTTTGGCGATGACGAACGAGTATCGGTTTTGGTTTTGGAAAAGACCAAAGAAATACTTAAACTCAGAAGAATTTTTGAAAAGTGGGATGACAGTGACTTTACTGTCTTCAGACCACATGCCACAATCGGTCCAGAAGGAAGTGAAATTAATCCAGTTCCGCTTTATTTGGTTTTCGACAGACTCGCTGTAGTCTGGGGAGATCAAATTCTAAGTTTTAGATTAAAACCCTACAAACAAAATTCAGCCTAACGAAAGGAGGTGTGCCCAATGAGTGACACCCAGGAAGAGCCGATCCAAGGCAAGCGCAAAGTTAAGAAGAAAACTCCTCCTGGAAAAACTGTGGAAGCAAGGGAACGACAATTAATTAGTTTAGCCTACGACGTGGCTGAAAAGCAACTACGTTCTGGCGACATAACATCTCAAACCTTGACTCATTTCTTGAAGATGGGCGCATCTACTGCTTCTCTTGAAAGGGAAAAGTTAGAACACGAGACTGCTTTACTAAAAGCTAAAACTGAGGTTTTAAAATCCGAGAAGAACAAAGAAGCTCTGTTCAAAGAAGCCATCCGCGCCTTCAAAGTATACAGTGGTCAGGAGGTGTCCAGTGAAGAATCCGCCGAAACGGATGACTAGGACATATTCCGAACTGATAGCCATACCCGACTTCCATAGTCGTTACAGGTATCTAAAACTGTCCGGAGCTGTTGGCGAAAGTACATTCGGTTTTGACCGTTTTATCAACCAAGAATTCTACAGATCCAGAGAATGGAAACGAACTCGAAGAGATGTTATTCTTCGGGACAATGGATGTGACATGGGTGTAGCAGGTTACGAAGTCTATGACAGGATAATAGTTCACCACATGAACCCAATTCGAGAAGAAGACATTGTTCGTCATAATCTCGAAGTAATCATGAACCCAGAATACCTGATTTGCGTTAGTCACATGACACATCAGGCTATTCACTTTGGATCAGAGAATCTTCTTCCACAGCTTCCAGTAATACGAAGAAAAGGCGACACTAAATTATGGTAAGGAGGTCCAATGGACGAGAAAATTCTAACAGATGTTAAATCTCAACTAAACATCCCATCGGACACAGACGCTTTTGATCTTGATATCATAACCGCAATCAATACTGCTTTTATGGTATTGTGTCAACTCGGTCTGGGTCCAGCCGAACCATTTGCGATCGAAGACGATACCGCCGTTTGGGCCGATTTCATGACTGATATCGCCAAATACAACGGTGTCAAAATGTACGTCTATCAAAAGGTTCGTTTGTCGTTCGATCCCCCTACGACAGCTCATCTGCTATCCTCTCTAAAGGAGCAGGTAGAAGAATTGGAGTATCGGTTGCGGGATCTGTACGCATACAATAATCCTCTAGTAGAGGAGGTAGTCCCATGAACGATTTATTTCACTGGGGTATACCCGGAATGAAATGGGGAGTACGACGCGCTAATCGTCGTGCCGCATCCCAAGCTCGTCAGAGTGAGGATCATAAAACTGTAGCCGGGTTGAGAAAGAAGAAAGTCAGTGAGATGAGTAATGATGAACTTAAGAAGCTCACAGCAAGACTACAACTCGAGAAACAGTTAAAAGATCTGACTAAATCAGATCCATCTTTTGCTAAGAAATTTGTATCTGATATATTAGGAGAATCAGCAAAAAAAGTAGCTAGTAAATTTGTAACTGACACATTTTTTGCTTTAGGTCCAGCTTTTGCTAAGGCAAAAAATAATCCACCGAATCCAGGCGAAAATTTTGCTGAGTATTTGATTCGTATAAAGAGTTAAAACTGATTAATCAGAAACTAAAAAAAAAAGGAGATTTTCCAATGATCGATCCATTTGATAAGGTTGAATCTGGTATGGAGAGTCCTCTCCGAAACTTATTTGCAATCACTCCGCATGACACGAACAACCTCGAAGCTGTTGCTCGAGCTATCTATGTTGGCGGAACTGGCTCGCTGAAAGTTGAAACTGATGGCGGACAAGTCATCACCTTGACGAATCTGGCTGCCGGTATTTTCCACCCGATCGTCGTCCGCAAAGTCCTTGCTACTGGAACGACAGCAACAGGCATCATCGGCGGGTACTAAGATGGGCAAGATAGGCGTCGGAATTGGTCCGACATTCATATCGGTTAAGCCCGGACCACCCCCTACTGTTTATGCAACTCTCGATCCAAATCCAGCAAAGTTGAAAGACGTCACATTGAGTGATGGCAATCTCACAGCAAGGATCACAGACTATGCTGGTTATGCGACTAAATTGGGAAGTGCTCGCTCAAGCATTGGTAAAACGAGTGGAAAGTTCTATCTCGAGGTTTGGCGGATATTTGATAACTACACTGGTGGTCTGATCCAGTTTGGTTTAAATTCCCTAACCCCAACACAAGCCAGTAATGGAAGTGGTGTTGTTATGGGAACAAGTCCACGACTTGGTGCGACCTACCCGTCAAGGCTTGCTGTTGATATTGATGCTGGAAAAATCTGGTTGTCTGATATATCCTATACCGATGGACGGTGGAATACCGGAGCAGATCCTGAAACTGGTGCTTCTCCAGGATGGACATTCACGCCTGGTGGTCAGGAGTATGTGCCATTCATAAGACCATTTCGGGGAACCGATTCCTATGGAACTGTCGAGGCATGGATGACAATTAATTTTGGTGCAACTCCATTTGTCTATTCAGTTCCGGCTGGTTATACAACATGGAGCCAATGACCATTTTTGTGGCCGGAGCTCCCCACTCAGGAACATCGCTTATCGCTGGAACTTTAGCTAACTTGGGTATATTTATGGGTGAAACCTGGTTGACAGATGGAACCTATGAAGATGCTGAGTTCGCTAAGGTTGAAACTGAACGAGATTTTATCGAAACAGTGTTGAAGCGAAACGCCAAACATTCCGTTTGGGGAGTTAAATTCCCGCCACTTTATCGTTTTCTATGGTCCACAGCATATCTTATACCAAACATTAGGTTTATATATGCCTACCGCAATCCATTAACCTTACGAGAGAAATATGGGGAACATGCAATATTACGTCATCTACAGTATCAGGGTTTTTGGGGTCACTACCTAACGGCATATCCCTTTCCTGTATTGTGGACGGATTACGAACAAAATTTGTTGCATCCAAGACAAGCTTTAGATTCTATAATGTTCTTTCTTGATCGTATGGAAACTGATCCAGACACATACAAGAGAGCACTAGCCTTTAATAATGGTGGAATCGGGTACAACAAAACATGCACAAGTGAGTAACTATGACACTATCAAATACTGCAACACCGAAGTATTACGGGTTATTTAGAGATAGTGTCCTCAGAGGTGAAGTTCCTGTTTGTAGAGAGATCTCGATGGAGATGAACCGAATCGATTCTCTTATTGATGATCAAAATTTCTACTACGATGATCAAGCAGTCGAAGGTTTTATACTCTTTTGCGAAAATGAGGCAACTTTGACTGATGGTTCGGATCTTCATCTCCTAGACACTTTCAAGTTGTGGGCCGAACAACTCTTAGGTTGGTTTTATTTCGTTGACAGATACATATACCAACCTAGTCCAGATAATCACGGTGGTTCTTATGTGCTAAAACGCATCAAGAAGCGTTTAGTAAATAAGCAGTATTTAATAGTTGCTCGTGGAGCAGCAAAATCACTTTACGAGTCGCTTATTCAGAACTATTTTCTCACAATAGATCCTAGCACAACCCACCAAATCACAACTGCGCCTACTATGAAACAAGCCGACGAAGTCATATCTCCAATTAAGACTTCGATCGTTCGCGCGCGAGGACCATTGTTTAAATTCTTGACAGATGGTTCAGTTCATAATACATCTGGCTCTAGAGCAAATAGAGCTCAACTAGCATCTACCAAAAAGGGAATTGAAAATTTCCTGACTGGTTCGATATTAGAAATCAGACCAATGTCGATCGATAAATTACAGGGTCTAAGATGTAAGATTGCTACTGTTGATGAGTGGTTATCCGGTGACCTCCGAGAAGACGTAGTAGGCGCCATCGAACAAGGCGCTTCAAAGATTGATGATTACGTTATTTTGGCGGTTAGTTCTGAAGGAACTGTCCGAAATAGTAGTGGTGACACTATTAAATTGGAGCTATTAGACATATTAAAGGGAGAGTACGTCAACCCGCACGTCTCTATATTCTACTACAGATTAGACGATGTGTCTGAAGTAGCAAAACCTGAACTCTGGTTAAAGGCCCAGCCGAATTTAGGAAAGACAGTCTCCTATGAAGTATATCAACAAGATGTTGAACGAGCAGAGAATGCACCAGCTACTAGAAACGATATTCTAGCAAAGCGTTTTGGTATACCTATGGAAGGTTTCACTTATTTCTTTAGTTACGAGGAAACAATACCTCATAAGAAGAGAGATTACTGGAACATGGTATGTGCTTTGGGTGCTGATCTTTCACAAGGTGACGACTTCTGTGCCTTTGATTTCTTATTCCCTCTTCCACGAGGTGGATTTGGAGTAAAGGTACGTTCGTATATTACCGAAGATACTCTTATGAAGTTACCATCTGCAATGCGTATAAAGTATGACGAGTTCTTAGCAGAAGGAACACTTCAAGTTATGCCTGGAACAGTTCTCGACATTCCTGGTCAGGTCTACGATGACCTAGAAGCGCATATTGAAAAGATGGGGTATGATGTTCGAGCCTTTGGTTTCGACCCATACAACGCTAAAGAATTTGTCGCTCGTTGGGAGCAAGAGAATGGTCCATATTACATCGAGAAAGTTATCCAGGGAGCTAAGACGGAATCAGTACCACTAGGAGAGTTGAAGAAATTATCTGAAGCTGGTTTATTGCATTTCGACGAAGAGTTAATGTCATTTACTATGGGGAACGCTATAACCATGGAAGACACAAACGGTAATAGAAAGTTGATGAAGAAACGATATGATCAGAAAATAGACAATGTCGCCGCACTAATGGACGCATATGTCGCATACAAAGCGCATAAAGACGCTTTCGAATAGGAGGATCCTAAAACATGTATGATGAACCTTTAATTCACTGGGGTATACCCGGAATGAAATGGGGTGTTCGAAGAAAGAGATCTGGCGGAGCAAAGACTTCTGTTCGTGGAAAGAAAATTTCTAAAAGTATCAAAGCACCAAAACGAACACCCGAACAAGCAAAAAAATTCATGGCGGATCAAAGAAAGAAGAAGGTTGCCAAACTAAAGACGGAGCAGCATATAAATGATGTCAAACGGACTACGAATCATTTGCTTACAGCTTATCTCGTTTCCACCCAAAGTCAGAGGATCTCAGAAATCACTGCTCCTTACAAGAACGCTACTAGTGATGACAGCTACGCTGCTGCCTATCAAAATTGGCTGGACAACGGATAAGATCCACATCTAGAAGTATATTTCATAAAGAAGGAGGATGCCTGTGGCCGAAAACAATTTTCTATCTAGGTTGAGAAACGCTTTCAACGTGTTTCGATATGGACAAGAACTTCGAGCTGATGGGCCAGAGCATTCTATCCCAAGACATCGTTCGACATTGAAATACGGAAATGAAAGATCGTTAGTTGGAGCTATTTACAACAGAATATCGTTGGGCGTAGCCAGCTTAACCTTTCGTCATTGCCGTGTTAATGATGACGATATGTATGTTGAGACCATTGAATCTGGTTTGAACAGATGTCTCACGGTAGAAGCAAATGTCGATCAATCATTTCGTGCATTCATGCAAGACGTGGTTATTTCGATGCTGGACGAAGGTGTCGTAGCCATTGTTCCAACCGATACGTCAGTCAGTTTAAGTTCGAACGGTGTCTTCGATGTACTGACACTTCGAACTGGCAAGATCGTCGGATGGAAACCTTTCCACGTTCGTATTCGTTTGTACAACGAACAGAGAGGTGATACAGACGAGATTACCTTGCCCAAATCTCAAGTAGCAATTGTTGAGAATCCGTTCTACTCAGTAATGAACGAGAAGAATTCAGTTCTTAAACGATTGATTACGAAACTAAATTTGCTAGATGTTGTGGACGAACAAAGTAGTTCTGGCAAATTAGACATGATCATTCAGTTACCTTACGCTGTTAAGTCTGATGCGCGTAAGAAACAAGCAGAAGAACGTAGACAAGCCATGGAAGATCAACTGAAGAATTCCAAGTATGGCGTCGCCTACTCTGATGCTAATGAAAAAGTAATCCAGCTTAACAGAGCTGCGCAGAACAATCTGATGGAGCAAGTGGAAAAACTAACGAGTATGCTTTACGGCCAGTTAGGTATTTCAGAAGCAATATTGGATGGAACTGCTAAGGAAAACGAGCTGGTTACCTTCTTCAATCACACTATCGAACCTATTGTGATGGCTATTACGGCTGAAATGCGAAGAAAGTTCCTATCAAAAACTGCTATCTCCCAGAAGCAGACGATCAAACACTTCAGGAGCTTACTCAGCATTGTTTCCCCGACCACGTTGGCTGATACAGCTGATAAGTTGACGAGAAACGAGATTGTATCGCCGAACGACATCCGTGCTCTAGTCGGATTGTTGCCAAGTAAGGCTGCTGGTGCTGATGAATTGAGGAATCGAAACATTGCTCAAGCAAAAGAAGAAGTAGCACCAAAAAATCAGCCAACTGAATCTCCAATCGATGTAACAAGTGAGATTCGACAAATTCAGAACAAGGAGTAATTCAAAATGGCAGTAAATACTTACGATTTCGCAGGCTGGGCGACGAAGGTCAATGTCGTTTGCACAGACGGTCGAACCATCGCAAAAGATGCCTTCAAACATATGGACGGGAAACGGGTTCCTTTGGTCTGGCAACATCTCCATAACGAACCTGCCAATATTCTCGGCCACGCGATCCTTGAACATCGTGACGATGGTGTGTATGCATATTGCGTTTTCAATGATGGTGCGCCTGCTCAGCAAGCTCGCCAGGTTGTTGCGCACAAGGATATTGAAGCGTTGTCAATCTATGCAAATGGGCTCGTCGAGAAGAGCAAGATCGTCCACAAAGGCAATATCCGTGAAGTAAGTCTTGTCCTCTCTGGTGCAAATCCTGGCGCAGTCATCGACTATTTGAACTTCGCTCACAATGACGGTGAATCTGTCATCTCTGAAGACGAAGCTATCATCACAATGGATCTTGGGATTGATTTTCCAGAAGTCAAACATGCTGATGGCGAGAAGAAAGAAGAAGCCGTTATTGAACATGCGGCTAATGAAGAAGATGCAACGGTCGATAGCGTCATCGCGTCAATGACCGACATTCAACGCAAAGTGTTTTATGCAATTGTCGCCAAAGCACTTGAAGGTCAGTCCGGCGACGAACTATCTCAATCCGATGAATCAGGAGAAAATTTCATGAAAACAAACGTATTCAATGCTTCAGATGATGGCGGCCCTCGCCTGACTCACGCTCAGTTGACCGAATTCGCGACCGCCGTCTTCAAGGACGCCAAGGATCGCGGTTCCTTCCGTGATGCCTTCCTCGCCCACGCTGGCACATACGGCATCTCCAATATCGGCGAGCTGTTCCCCGATGCCCGCTTGCTCGACAACGAACCTTCGTTCGAAACCCGCCGCATGGGTTGGGTCAAGGGTTGGATGTCTGGCACTCGCCACACCCCCTTCTCCCGCATCAAGAAAATTTGGGCGGATCTGACCCCGGATGCCGCTCGCGCCAAGGGTTACATCACCGGTAACGAGAAGGTCGAACAGGTCTTCGCTGTGCTCAAGCGCGTTACCGAACCCACCACCGTCTACAAGAAACAGAAGTTGGATCGTGATGATATCATCGACATCACCGACTTCGATGTGGTCGCCTGGATGTGGAAAGAAATGCGCTTCATGTTGGAAGAGGAAGTTGCACGCGCTGGTTTGATCGGGGATGGTCGTATCTATGGTACCGATGACGATGCCATCAATCCCGAGAAGATTCGCCCGATCTATGGCGATAGCTCCGTCTTCGTCCACTACCTGACTCTGGAATCCACCGTCACCGATTGGGTTGCGATCATCGATTCGATCCAGGTTGCTCGTGTGAATCTCAAGGGTACTGGTCTGCCCAATCTGTACGTCTCCAACGAAGTCCTCAATGGCATGCTGTTGGTCCGTGACTCACAGAAGCGCCGTCTGTACCGCACTGTTCAGGAACTCGCTGCTGAACTGCGTGTGAACGACATCATCGAAGTCGAGCAGATGACCGGTCTCGAGCGCGATAACGTCACCCCTGCTTTCACCGCTGACTTGCTCGCCATCATGGTCAATCCGGTTGACTACACCTACGGCTCTGACAAGGGTGGTCAGATGAACACCTTCAGTGATTTCGATATCGATTTCAATCAGGAGAAATACCTGATCGAAACCCGCGTCTCTGGCTCCTTGCTCATGCCGAAGACCGCCATGGTGATCGAGCGCAAACAGGCGTAATTCAAATGGCTAAGTTCGCGGGCAAAATAGGTTTTGGAATCTCATCCCAAAGTGCTCCCGGTGTTCACACCGAGATCATTACTGAGAAAGAGTATAAGGGTGATATTCTGAGATCTAATAAAAACTTCGATGCGAGTGATAATGGAGTTAACGATAACCTCAAGTTATCAAACCGCGTATCCATTGTCGCCGATGACTTTGCCAATCTGAACGCATCTGTAATGAGATATGTCATATTAGGTGGGGTTCGGTGGAAGATAACAAACATCGAAGTAGCCGCGCCTCGCCTGATATTGACGCTCGGGGAGGTCTACAATGGCCCCACGCCTTGAGCTTCAAACGAAATTGGAGGCTGTGTTGGGAACAGACAAAGTATATTTCCAACCTCCAGCCTCTTTAACTTTAACATATCCCTGCATTGTTTACAAGCGCAGTGGTATCAAAAGTCTGTTCGGAGATAACATACCATATTCGTTATCCAACGAGTATATGTTAACTGTTATCTATAAAGATCCAGATAGTGACTTAGTGGACAAGGTAGCTAAACTACCTAAATGCAAACTTGACCGCGCGTACACAAGTGACAATCTGTATCATGCTGTATTCACGATCCATTTCTAAAACATTTCAATAAGGAGAAATACCATGCCTAAACTCATTAAATGGGACGAAGTCGGTAAGAAAGTCTATGAGACCGGTGTAGATCGTGGCGTTCTGTACCCCCAGATCCCTGACGGTTCATATCCTGTTGGCGTAGCCTGGAACGGTCTGATCTCCGTCACCCAGAGCCCCTCCGGTGCAGAATCCAACCCGCAGTATGCGGACAACATCAAGTATTTGAATCTTCTCTCTGTCGAGGAATTCGGCGGAACGATTGAAGCGTTCACATATCCTGATGAATTTGCTGAATGCGATGGCAGCGCAGAGATCGAAGTCGGCGTCATGGCTGGTCAACAGGCTCGCAAGCCTTTCGGTATCTGCTATCGCACGATCCTCGGCAATGATACCCTGGGCGAAGCCTATGGTTATAAGTTGCACTTCGTTTATGGCGCGTTGGCTTCACCGTCAGAACGCCAGAATCAAACGATCAATGAATCGCCTGAAGCCACGACCTTCAGTTGGGAATTCACCACGACTCCTGTCCCTGTGACCGGATTCAAACCCACTGCGTACGTTGTGATCGACTCAACCAAAGTCAATGCGCTCGATTTGGCTGCTTTGGAAGTGATCCTCTACGGCGTGACTGGTACTCCCGATACCCCTGGTCGTATGCCTCTTCCCGACGAACTCGCCACTCTGATGGCTCCGTAAGTCAAGAAGAACAATTGAAGAAGATGGGCCTTGCTGTAATGGTGAGGCCCATTTGTATAATCATCTTAAAGGAGAACCAAACATGTTACAGAAAGTTATCAAATTCCAGAACTTTGATGGAAAAGAAGTCGAACGGACCTGCTATTTCAATCTCATGAAGTCTGAGATCATGGAGTTGGAGATGTCCACCACCGGCGGGCTCGCTGAAATGATCCAGAAGATCGTCGAAACCCAGGATGCACCTCAGATCATCGCCGTGTTCAAGAAACTCATCTTGCTTGCCTATGGTGAGAAGGACGTTGATGGCGAACACTTCAACAAGTCCACCGAGATCTCTGCCCGCTTTGCCAATTCGTTGGCATACTCTGCGCTCTTCATGGAACTGGCCACCAGCGCTGATGCTGCGGCCGCGTTCGTCAACGGGATCATCCCGAAAGAAGCGTAAGTCAGACTAACACGATACTACTATAGAGACAAGGAGAGATGTTCTATGCTCAAGGTTACTATACCTTCAGTCGAACTATTCGACGAGAAGCAACAGAAGTTTAGCAATTCTAAGGAAGTGACATTGACCCTGGAACATTCCCTTGTCTCTATTTCAAAATGGGAGTCGGTTTGGAGAAAACCATTCCTAACGAAAGAAAAGAAGACAAAGGCTGAGACTATTGACTACATAAAATGTATGACAATAACTCAGAATGTCGATCCGACCGTCTATAACTACATGCCACAAAGTGTTATAGACAAGATCGTGGAGTACATTGAAACTCCTAGAACTGCTACGATAGTTCCGGAAATTTCCGGAAAAACAAACCGAGAAGTAATTACCTCCGAACTTATTTACTATTGGATGGTAACATTCAATGTTCCATTTGAGTGTCAGACATGGCATTTAGATCGTCTGCTTACGTTAATAAAAGTAATAAACCTGAAGAATCAACCTAAACGTAAGGGCAATCTGAAAGATCTTACGTCTCGCAACGCTGCTTTAAATGCAAAACGTAAAGCAGAGTTAAAGACAAATGGATAGGAGGAATTATGATTCAATTCCACCAAAAAGGCGATTTCTCAAAAGCTCTTAAGTATTTGAACGGATTAAGAGAAAAGAGATATCGCGACATACTTGAAAAATACGCTAGAGAGGGTGTTGAAGCTTTACATTCGAACACGCCAGTGGATTCAGGCGTTACTGCCGATTCATGGTCATATGAAATAGCAACAACAAAGAAAGGCTTTAGCATAAATTGGACGAACTCGAAAGTGGTAGATGGTGTCCCTGTGGTTATTCTATTGCAGTATGGACACGCCACCCGTTCGGGGAGTTTTGTAGAAGGAAGGGACTTCATCAATCCTGCTATGAAACCAATATTCGATAGAATAGCAGAATCTTTAAGGAAGGAGGTGGAAAGCGTATGAGTGAGACTATTGATAAGAAAATAGTAGAGATGTCATTTGAGAACGATAAGTTTGAGAAGGGCGTCGCAACCAGTATGGGAACTCTCGACAAATTAAAGAACAGTTTGAAATTCGACAAAACAGTCGATGCTTTCTCGGGCATATCAAATGCTGCGAGAGGTTTGAACTTGTCCTCTTTAATAAACGGCTTAACAGCTGCACAAACAGGGTTTCTTAGTTTAGCCGCTATAGGTATCGCTCAACTCAATAGATTGGTCAGTTCCGCTGTAGATGCAGGATTAAGAATCGCTAAAGCGCTGACGATCGATCCTATCAAATCTGGTCTCAACGAGTATGAAACAAAGCTCAACAGTGTTCAAACAATCTTAGCAAATACCCAGAAAGAGGGCACAACGCTAAAAATTGTTACGAACGCGTTGAACGAGTTAAATGAATACTCTGATAAAACTATCTATAACTTTCAAGAGATGACACGGAATGTTGGTACATTCACAGCAGCAGGCGTAAAGCTACAAACATCAGTAAACGCTATCAAAGGTATTGCTAACCTAGCTGCTATCTCTGGCTCGAGCTCTCAACAGGCCAGTACAGCAATGTATCAATTGTCTCAAGCTCTATCAACTGGAACAGTCAAACTGATGGACTGGAATTCTGTAGTTAATGCTGGTATGGGTGGTCAAGTCTTCCAAGACGCTATCAAAGAAACAGCAAGAGTTCATGGTGTAGCCATTGACCAGATCATCGAGGAAGAAGGTAGTTTCCGAGATTCACTACAACGTGGATGGTTCACGAGTGAAATTCTAACAGAAACATTAGCCAAGTTCACAGGAGATCTGAATGAAGATCAGCTCCGGACTATGGGCTATACAGAAGATCAAATTAAGTCCATAATCAAAATGGGACAAACCGCTAGCGATGCAGCTACCAAAGTTAAGACATTCACACAATTGTTTGACACTTTGAAGGAAGCAGCTCAATCAGGCTGGGCCCAAACCTGGGAGATTATCATTGGTGACTTTGAGGAAGCTAAGTCTTTCTTAACAGAGCTCAATGATATATTCGGTGCGATGATAGGATCATCCGCTAACGCTAGAAACACCCTTCTACAAGGCTGGAAGGATCTGGGTGGACGAGAAGCTCTACTACAATCGGTTCGTAATATCTTAGAGAGTGTTCTATCTGTTGTGAAGCCTCTAAGCGAAGCGATGAAAGAGATCTTTCCTCCAATTACAGCAAAGCAATTATTCACATTAACTGAAAGTTTAAAGGAATTTACTAAAGGATTGAAATTAACAGAGAGTGGTGGCAATACCTTAAAGCGAATATTTAAAGGAGTGTTCGCTATACTAGATATTGTGTGGTATACCATTGCATCTCTGACTAAAGCCATTTTCGGATTCTCCTCTGAATTAGCTCCAACTGCTGGAAATCTAATTGAGTTTATAGCAAAGATTGCAGATTTTATCGTTAACTTAAGAGACGCTATTCGTAACGCAGATGGTTTCGTAGGAGTTATCGAAGTAATCCGTAAAACTCTAGGTGCGGGTGGTTCAGCTTTCAAAAAGTTCTTCGATACTGTAGTTAACGGTATAAAGAATTTCAAGGGCATTAAACTCGACGGCTTAAAGAAGTTTGTTGACAACATAAAGATTCGGTTTAAGCCCCTTACTGCCATTGGTAAGGCATTCATGAAGGTAATCGACTTCCTGAAGTTAGCTTTACAGAAGATTGCGCCAATTGCTATTTGGTTATCCGAGATCGTTGCTTCATCCGTAGGTAAGTTTATGGATCGAGTATCAGAATCGCTCGGACAGTTCAAACCAGAACGTGTGATAGACATCATAAATGGTGGTCTACTTGGCGGTGTTCTCCTTGCTATCAAGAAGTTTATCGACAAAGGCTCCAGAGTATTCGGTGGAATCACTGATGTTCTCGATGGAGTCAAAGGAAGCCTTGAAGCGTGGCAGAACTCTCTAAAAGCTGATACATTGCTCAAAATAGCAGCAGCTTTAGGCATTATGGCGCTATCCATCTTAGTTTTAGCAACGATTGATGGTGACAAATTAGCAAATGCCTTAGCCGCAATAACAGCGATGTTCGTACAATTGGGTACTTCATTGTTAGCATTCCAAAAGATTTCCTCAACAGTAAATCCCCTCCAAATGGGAACGATGGCAGTGGGTTTGTTAGCTATTTCTGCGGCAATGTTGATCATGGCTTTAGCTGTACGTACACTTGGCACAATGGATTCGAAAGAATTAGTCAAAGGTATGTTAGCTATTGTATCAATGATTGGCGTATTAGCTCTATCATCGGCTGCTCTTTCCAAGACCTCTGGTTCTATGATAACTGGTGCACTCGCATTGATCGTATTCTCATTTGCTATTCGTTCATTAGCCAAGGCAGTTCTTGCTTTGGGCGAAATGAATGTAGATGCTCTAGCGAAGGGATTAATTGGTGTGGGTGTTCTAATAACTGAATTAGCATTGTTCATGAAGTCTATGAATCTTGGTGGTTTGGCTTTTACTAATGTACTCGGTATATTGGTATTAGCTGGAGCTATTGCTATTCTAGTTAAATCTGTAGAAAAATTATCTGAGATAAATGGAGATGCTCTCATCAAAGCGCTTACCGCAATTGGATTGATTCTCGCCGAGCTTTCCCTGTTTGTGTATGCTACTGCTGGTGGTACAACATTGCTTTTAACTGCTGCTGGTATTGGTGTAATTTCAATAGCTATGTTAGCTTTGACTCAATCTATGGAGCGTTTAGGTGCATTGTCTTGGGACCAGGTTGGTAGAGG
>WPCI01091676.1_pt1 | contig 40770 bp, 41 predicted proteins | sample 5399871 | NCBI WGS metagenome assembly WPCI01 (sample SAMN12869469, study PRJNA574797) | sludge metagenome | isolation source: wastewater treatment of pH7 | place: China:Beijing | collected 2019-05-20 | reverse complement strand
GGGCGACATTGATGGTCTCGAAGGCGTAGCCGACAACCTCGTCGCCCTGTTTCAGGGTACGTACCCCGAACTCGCCTTCCTGTTCGGAAATGAAGCTGACACCGGGCAGAACGCTGTCAATGCGCTCCTTCTCCAGCGCACTGGGCGGTTCTGCAAGGGCCAACCCGGTACACAACAATAGCAGCAAGCCAAAAAAAACACCAAACCCGCGTCCCGCAAGGGCACGCATGCCGGAGAAATACAACATGGCAAATTGTCCTGGCTAAAATACGGCCCGATTATATGCGACATTTTTTCGCACCCGCCTTGATGCAAGTCACATCGGAGCAATTCTACATTTGGCAGAACTTTGCCTGTTTTTCCACTTTCCCCGGAGCCGAAACAAAAAAACCGGCCCGCTTGCGCGGACCGGTTTCGGGAAAGGCGTTCGCCTGCGCTACATCCCCAGCGCTCTTGGCAGGAACAGCGCGATCGACGGAATGTAGGTGATCAGGATCAGGAATACTACCAGGATGCTCAGCCATGGCATGGCCGCGCGGATCACGCTGGTTACCGGCATGCCCGTCACCGCCGAGGTGACGAACAGGTTGAGCCCGACCGGCGGCGTGATCATGCCGATCTCCATGTTCACCACCATCACCACACCCAGATGGATCGGGTCGATCCCCAGCTGCACGGCGATCGGGAACAGGATCGGCGCCAGGATCAGGATGATCGCTGACGGCTCCATGAAGGCACCGGCAATCAGCAGCACGATGTTCACCACCAGCAGGAACATCCAGGGTGACAGACCCGCTTCAACCACGGCAGCGGTAATTTGCTGCGGAATCTGCTCGGTGGTCAATACGTGAGCAAACAGCATGGCGTTGGCAATGATGAACATCAGCATGATGCTGAGCTTGGCCGACTCCAGAACCACCTTGTGACTGTCACGAAAACGCATGTCTTTGTAGACAAAAATCGCGATAAAGGCCGAATACACCGCCGCTACCGCTGCGGCTTCGGTCGGGGTAAACATGCCGGAGTAGATGCCGCCGAGGATGATCACCATCAGCAGCAAGCCCCAGACCGCCTTGCGGCCACTACTCAGCCACTGGCGCATGGTGGCGCGCGGCATGGCCGGCAGGTTCTTTTTCACCGCGATGATGTAAATCGCCACCATCAGCGCACCACCAAGCATCAGGCCCGGCACCACCCCTGCCATGAACAGGCTGCCGACCGAAGTTTCGGTGGCGGCGGCGTACACAACCATTACCACCGAGGGCGGGATCAGGATGCCCAGGGTACCGGCGTTGGCGACAATACCGGCAGCGAACGGCTGCGGATAACCGGAACGCACCATGCCGGCAATGGCAATGGAACCCACCGCAGCCACAGTCGCCGGGCTGGAGCCGGACAGTGCGGCAAACAGCATGCAGGCCAGTACCGCGCCGATCGCCAGGCCACCACGGATGTGGCCGACACAGGCGTTGGCAAAGTCGATCAGCCGGCGGGCCACGCCGCCGGTGGTCATGAAGGAACCGGCCAGCAGGAAGAACGGAATCGCCAGCAGGGTGTAGTGCTCACTGGTTTCAAACAGTTTGATGGCCAGCGAGCTGACCGAGTCGGGGCTGAACAGCAAAATGGTCAGCGAGCCGGCCAGGCCGAGGGATACGGCCACCGGCGTGCCGAGAAACATCAGCAGGAACAGCGCCAGGAACAGAAATGGAATGGTCATGTCGCGTTACTCCTTGGCGTCTGACAGTTTCATGGCATCGGCAGCTTCATCCGCCAGGCCCAGGCCGGTTTGTTCGTCACGCAGGATACGCACGAAAATTTCCAGAAAACGGATGAACACCAGGGCGAAGCTGACCGGAACGATCAGATTGATGTGCCACTGGGCAATGCCGAACTGACCCAGGTCGTCAGCACCGATGTGGTGCGTCATCAGGGTGTCGACCCAGCGATAGCTGGCAACAGTCATCAGGCCCGCGTATCCCAGACAAATGCTTACCGCAACGAAACCGATGACGCGCTGGATATGGCGCGGTGCCAACTTGACCAGCGCATCCACGCCAATGTGCGCCCCCACCCTGACACCATAGGCAATGCCGAAAAAGATCAACCAGGCAAACAGCGCCTTGGTCAGCGCATTACTCCAGGTCATGGCCTGGGCACCATCCATGATGAAATCACCAATGCTGTAAAACATTGCCTGCAGCTTCGAGTCCTCACCGAACCATTCAGCCATTGCATAAAACATGCCGTAGAGGTTGTTGAGCATGACGTAGACAAAGGCCACCAGGGTCATCGCCGCCAGCAGGAAGACAATGAATGCCTCCTCGAAGCGGTCCCATATCCTGAATAGGGCTTTCATGGGTTTCTCCAGTTTCTAGATGTGTATTTCAGGGATTTCTTGCAAAAGACCCGGATACATCTAGGTGTTTTGCAAGCCATGCCTGGCAGGCAATACGCCCGTCCTGGCTGGAACGGGCGTATTCGTTTCCGGTTCTGGCCTTGCCGCTGGGGCTGTTGCTGTGCGCAACGGCAAGGCCGTCAAACCTTATTGCTGGTTGGCTTCCTGGGCGGCCTTGATGCGTTCGACACCAATTTCACCTTCAAACTTCTTCCACACCGGGGCCATCGCATCACGCCACTTCTGGCGCTGTTCGGGAGTCAGGTACTGGATCTCGGTTTTGCCGGCAGCCAGGATGGACTGCTTGTCGCGCTCGTTCAGCTCGTTGGCATGCTTGTTCACGTCAACGGTGACTTCGTCCATGATGGCACGCAGCTCGGTGCGCACGTCTTCAGGCAGTCCGTTCCAGAACTTGGTGTTGGTGATCACCATGTAGTCGAGCAGGCCGTGGTTGGACTCGGTGATGTACTTCTGCACTTCGTGCATTTTCTGCGAGTAGATGTTGGAGTACGGGTTCTCGGCACCGTTGACCACACCGGTCTGCAGGCCCTGATAAACCTCGGCGAAGCTCATCTTGCGCGGCACCGCACGTATCGCCTTGAACTGCTCTTCCAGTACGGCAGACGCCTGTACGCGGAACTTCAGGCCACGGGCGTCTTTCGGCTCCAGCAGCGACTTGTTGGCCGACAGCTGCTTCAGGCCATTGTGCCAGTAGCCCAGGCCAGTAATGCCCTTGTCTTCCATGGTGGTCAGCAGCTCCTGGCCGACCGGGCCTTTCTGGAAGCGGTCAACGGCATCGATGTCGTCAAACAGGAACGGCAGATCGAAAATCTGGATGGCCTTGGAGTAGTGCTCGAACTTGGCCAGTGATGGCGCAATGATCTGCACGTCGTTCATCAGCAGGGCTTCCATTTCCTTGCCGTCACCAAACAGCGAGGAGTTGGGATAGACCTCGACCTTCACTTTGCCCGGCAGACGCTCTTCGGCCAGCTGCTTGAACATCAGCGCACCCTGCCCCTTCGGCGTGTGCTCGGCAACTACGTGGGAGAACTTGATGACAATGGGTTCAGCGGCGGTGGCCATGCCGGCCAGACCAATGGTCACAGCACAGGCCAGGGCCTTGACGGTGGTTTTCAACATGTTGGACTTCCTCTTGCTCAAACAGGGCGATGTTTCGCCGGATTTTGTTGTTACTGCAGAGCCTCGGCTCGCGAATGTTTCTCGATGCAAAAAACAAACCACCAGAGCAACAACCATACCAAGGTCGTACAGGGTGTTTTATGTCTTTCAAGACCGGAGCCGAAGAAAGCATGAGCGCGGCAAGCACAGTCATGCCAGCTGCAAGTCGCAGCCCCGGCGTCGCGTGGCTTGCGCAGGATGTAGAGCTCGAAGCGGTTGGCACAACTCCAGAACCGGCCGTCAACATGCTTGCCGGCATTGAATGACCGGAGCCAGGGTGGTTAAAAGGACGCCCAAAGCGGCGGATTTCCGCCAAATGCGGAATCAGCCAGGCGGGTTTCCGCCAACCGATGACTGATCCAGCCCGTATTTGCGGATTTTGTCATGCAGGGTCTTGCGCGGAATCTGCAAGGCTTCGGCAACTTCGCGCAACGAGGAGTGTTCACGTGCCAGTTCGGCGGCGATCAATGCGCGCTCAAACGCTTCCACCTGTTGTGGCAGCGGCAGACCTTCCTTGCCGGCCAGATCCTGCAAGGGAGTGCTGATGGCCAGATCCAGCCCGAGGGCAAAACGCTCGGCAGCATTTTGCAGTTCGCGCACGTTGCCCGGCCAGTCATGGCCCAGCAGCAGCACCCGCTTGACCGCCGGCAGCTCCGGCTCGGCAATCTGGTATTTCTGGCAGGCCTGGCCCATGAAATGGGTAAACAGGGGCAGAATATCGTCCTGGCGTTCACGCAAAGGCGGTATCTGTATCTGGGCGACATTCAGCCGGTAATACAGGTCGGCACGAAAACGGCCTTCGTCTGCGGCCAGCAGCAGATCTTCCTTGGTTGCTGCAATCACACGGATATCCAGCGGAATCAGCTGATTGGAGCCAACCCGCTCAACCACCCGCTCCTGCAGCAGGCGCAACAATTTGACCTGCACCTCGGGGTTCATGCTCTCGATTTCGTCGAGGAAAATGGTACCGCCCTGGGCATACTCGAATTTGCCGATGCGCTTTTTCTGTGCGCCGGTAAAGGCACCCGCCTCGTGGCCAAACAGTTCACTTTCAATCACCGACTCGGCCAATGCTCCGGCATTGATCGCCACAAAGGGCGCGTTGCATCTGGGCGACAGATCATGCAGGGTACGTGCCACAACCTCCTTGCCGCTACCGGTCTCGCCCAGAATCAGCACATCGGCCGGCAGCGGTGCCAGCGCCTGCACTTGTTGGCGCAAGCGCCGTGCAGCTACCGAATGGCCGAGCAGGCGCTCGCCCAGCTGCTGTTGCCCGGCCAGTGCCATGCGCAGCTGGCGGTTTTCCAGCACCAGACGGCGTACATCCAGCGCGCGGCGCACACTGTCCAGCAGCAGGTCGCTGGCAAAGGGTTTCTGTAAAAAATCATAGGCCCCGGCACGCATTGCCTGCACCGCCAGCGGAACATCGCCATGCCCGGTAATCAGCAACACCGGCAACTGCGCGTCTATCCCGGCCAGTTCGTCCAGCAACTGCAGGCCGTCCATGCCCGGCATGCGGATGTCACTCACCACCACACCCGGCCACTGCGCCGGCAGCGCATCAAGCAGGCCTTCGGCCGAGCCCTGGGCCTGCACGCGAATGCCGGCCAGCTCGAACGTCTGGCACAAGGCGGTACGCAAGTGCTCGTCATCATCCAGCAACAGGACCTCGGTATCAGGCGCAAATTTCAACATCAGACAATGTCCTCCCGGGCTTCCAGATTGACGCTGGAGACAATCGGTTTCAGATACAGCTCGACGCACGCACCACCGTCCGGGTTATTGGCAAACTCGAGCCGGCCACCCAGGGATTTGACGACTGCATCACAAATAGCCAGCCCCAAACCCAGGCCGCGGGCGCTGGTTTTGGTGGTAAAAAACGGTTCACGTGCCTGCTGCAATGCTTCACGGCTAAAGCCCGGGCCATTATCACGAATCTGCAGGCAGACCCAACCATCAACAAGCCGGGTACTCAGGCTGAGCGTGCGCGGCGCCTGCCGCTCGCCCAGGGCATCCAGGGCGTTGCTCAGCAAATTGCCCAGCACCTGCCGCAAGCGGGTTTCGCCTGCCTCCACCCACAGGGTGGCATCAGGGATATCACGCACGATATCCAGTTGCAAACCGTGGCTGCGGCTGGCCAGCAATGCCAGCGCATCCTCGATCGCCGGTTGCAGGGCAACATGCTCCGACGCCTGCGGGTCACGCCGGGCAAAGGCACGCAGATGTTCGATGATGGATGCCATGCGTTCGGTCAGTGTGGTGATCAGCACAAGGTTACCGGCCACTTCCGGCAGGCGCTGTTGTTGCAGGAAAATCCTGGCATTGTCGGCATAACTGCGTATCGCCGCCAGTGGCTGGTTCAACTCGTGGCTGATGCTGGCGGACATCACGCCCAGCGCGCTGAGCTTGCCGGCCTGGACCAGTTCGTCCTGGGTGCGCACCAGCGCCTGGCGGGTGTTTTCCCGCTCCAGCACCTCGTCACGCAGACGCTGGTTGAGGGTTTGCAAGTCCAGCGTACGCTGTTGCACCCGTCCCTCCAGTTCGGTACGAGCGCTGGCATCCATCTCGATGCGTTCCAGATAATGGCGGCGGCGTTGCATCAACAGGCCCAGTACCAGCAGCAGCGCCAGCATGCTGGCCGTTACCACCGCCATCGCGGTTTGCACCTGCACCACCAGTTCCTGGCGCGGCACCAGTACACTGACCGTCCAGCCGGTTTTCTCCAGCTGCTTGTCGAAACGCAACCACTGGCTGCCGGACAATTCCAGCCTTTCCGGCTCCCGGCTGGCATAGGGCTGATGCTCGGCAATCTGTGCCAGCTCCCCGTCTGTCAATGCGCGACTGGCCCGGAACAGCCAGCCCGGTTCAGACGACAGTATGGCCACGCCATTGTTATCGGTCACCATCAGGCGTTCGGGTGTATTGCCCCACAGGCTTTCGGTGAAGTCCAAATCCACCTTGACCACCAGCACGCCAACCACTGTCTCATCGACATACACGGCGTTGCCAAAATAGTAGCCGCGCTTGAGCGAGATGTTGCCCAGCCCGAAAAAGGTGCCAGTGCGCTGCGCCATGGCCTCGAAAAAATACGGCCGGAAGGAGAAATTGTGGCCGACAAAACTGCGCTCGTGCTGCCAGTTGGAAGCGGCAATTGCGGTGCCGCGGGTATCCAGCAGATACACCACGTCGGCACGGGTCTGTTGCTGCATGCGATTAAGCAGGTGGTTGGCCGCCTCCAGCGTTTCACTTCGTTGCGGATTGAGCAGCGCGTTATGCACCTCGGGCAGGCGGCCCAGAATTTGCGGCAGGATTTCGTACTGTTTGAGGGTGCCGGTCAGGTTGGCGGCAAACAGGTCGAGGGTCTGGCTGTTTTTCCGCTGCAGGCCATCAAAATAATAAGCCTGGACCAACCCGTGCAGGGGCCACAGCAGCACCAGCATCGACAGTGCCAGAATCACGAAAAAGCGCCAGCGCAACAACAGGGACGGCATGGGTTCTCCACAAAAGCGTACGGGCCTGCCCGCAAAATACGTCTATGTTAGTCAGGAACGGGGAGCAGGTACATTTAATCAGGTAAGATAAGGGGAAGTTTAAGATAAAGGGGTCAGGTACATTTACGCAGCTGCGTAAATGTACCTGACCCCTTTATCACCCCCCTCGTCTTTCACCCGGGTTCCCTAACCCCGTTTAAAAAGGCTATTGCAGATGTCCATCATGGATTCGGCACGCACGCGCGCTGCCCTGGCCGCTCTGATCGGCTTTCACGTTTTCATCATCATTGCCAGCAACTATCTGGTGCAGTTCCCGATGCAGCTGTTCGGTTGGCAAACCACCTGGGGCGCCCTCAGCTTTCCGTTCATTTTTCTGGCCACCGACCTGACCGTGCGTCTGCTCGGCAAGCAACCGGCCCGCCGGGTGATTGCCTGGGTGATGCTGCCGGCACTGTTGGCCTCTTATCTGGTCTCGACCCTGTTTCATGAAGGCAACTTCAATGGCTGGGCGGCGCTGGCCAGCCTCAACCTGTTCGTGCTGCGCATCTCGCTGGCCAGCTTTGCTGCCTACGCGGTCGGTCAGCTTGTCGACATCCAGGTTTTTGACCGCTTGCGCCGCCTGCCGCAATGGTGGATCGCCCCTTCAGCCTCGACCATCTTCGGCAACCTGCTGGACACCCTGGTGTTTTTCAGCGTCGCCTTCTGGCACAGCAGCAACCCGTTCATGGCCGAACACTGGGTCGAAATCGCCTGGGTCGATTACGTGATCAAGCTGGTGATCAGCCTGATGCTCTTCATCCCGCTCTACGGCATCCTGCTCAACGCACTGTTGCGCCTGAGTGGACACCAGCGGCGCGCCCCGTGCCGCCGGCAAGTCTGAAGCGGCCGGAAGTCAATCAAACTCATCCAGTTCCGGATCGACCGGAATGCTGTGTTCCTCGTTGGCCCAGGCCCCAAAATCAATCAAGCGGCAACGTTCGCTGCAAAACGGCCGCCACGGGTTATCGGCACTCCAGACCTGCTCCTTGCCGCAGGTCGGACAATTGATCAGTGCCGCTTTTCTGTGTGTCATGCCATACCTCGTGCCATCTGTAAATATTGCTGGTGCAGTTGCAGCACCCGTGTTTCCAGCTCCTGCAGGCTGCCGGTGTTGTGAATGACATCGTCAGCATGGCGCAGTCGTTCCTCGCGCGACAGCTGTGCCTGCAAAATGGCCCGCGCCTGTGCCTCATCGCCACCGTCACGCTGCAATACCCGTTGCAGCTGCAGCGCTTCGGGAACATCCACCACCAAGACCCGCTGCACCTGCCGGTACTGGCCCCGCTCGATCAGCAACGGCGATACCAGCACCGCGTATTCCGATTGCGCACCGGCCAGATTATCGGCAATCGCCTGGCGGACCAGCGGGTGCAACAGCTGCTCGACCCACAGGCGCTGTCGCGGATCGGAAAAAATCTGCCGGCGCAAAGCGGCACGGTCCAGCCGGCCGTCCGGCTGCAGCACTGCGCGACCAAAGCGCCCGACCAGCCCCGCCAACCCGGGCTGGCCCGGCTCAACCACCCAGCGGGCCGCATCATCAGCGTCCACCACATGGATACCGCTCGCCGCAAAGCGGGCAGCGGCTGCACTTTTGCCGCTGCCGATACCGCCGGTCAGGCCAACCAGCCAGGGAGTCTGCATATCAGTCACTCCAAATAAAGTTTGCCCAGGCACCGCCAACAACTGCGCAACCGGTCACATCCGGCCACAGCATCTGGCACTTTACAGGCCAAATGACCTATGCTTGCCAACTCCCACTGGTCATTTTGACAAGGACACTTGCCATGCTGCGCGCTTTGTTTCTCGCCATCACTGTCTTTTTCGTCCAGGCCGGACTGCCAGCCCTGTCGGCTGCGGCCGAACCTGCCATCGAAAACACAGAACGGGAACAGTACCTGAACCGGTTGAAAAAACAACATGCAGCCAGCGATAACCGGACTGCACTGCAGGCGCAAATCAACAGTCTGCTCAGTGAGCACGCACTACTCAGGGGCTACCAGGTCGGTCAGCCCCGCCCCGAAGATGTTTTCTACAGCATCCAGGCACCACGGCCGGGCACACTGCAGGTCCGCCAGGAGCGGCGAGATGCAGAAGGCGGCATCAGTGTCAGCCATCAAGTTCTGCAGCTGTACGGCATGAATCCGTTTTTCAGTTATCGCTGCGAACGCAGCGCTGTGGACTGCGTCATCCTGCATGACAGCCAGCGCGAGCCGCTGCTCGGCATCGTCCGCCACCCGGCTGCCGCCAGCGAACTGGCCAGGGCCCTGTCCTACCTGGTCAGGGAATTGCAGCGCTGACCTGCTATTCCCCGGCCTGTGCGTATAACCCATGCCCCGGTGCTGCAAACACCGGGGGGGCATCCAGTTTGAACAGCATCACCCGCGATTGAAAAACAACCGCTTGAGCTCGCTGCCCGGCTCCTTGGCCCGCATGAATGCCTCGCCAACCAGAAACGCATAGACATTATTGATGTGCATCAGCTCGACATCGGCCCGCTGCAGGATACCGCTTTCAGTAATCACCAGCCGCTCCCTGGGAATCCGTGGCAGCAAATCCAGCGTGGTGGCCAGCGAAACCTCAAAGGTATGCAGGTCACGGTTGTTGATGCCAATCAGCGGCGTATCCAGCACGTCCAGCACGCGTTCCAGCTCTTCGGCATTGTGCACCTCGGCCAGCACATCCAGCCCCTGCTCTTGTGCCACAGCCGCCAGCTCCTGCAGCTGGCCGTCGTCCAGGCAGGCAGCAATCAGCAGGACACAATCAGCATTCAGCGCCCGCGCCTCGACGATCTGGTAGGGATCGATCATGAAGTCCTTGCGGATCACCGGCAGCGCACAGGCCGCACGGGCTTCCAGCAAGTAGCGGTCGGCACCCTGGAAAAAGTCGATATCGGTCAGCACCGACAGACAGGCCGCACCGGCCGCAGCGTAGCCTTTGGCAATCTCTGCCGGCTGGAAATCCTCACGCAGCACACCCTTGCTGGGTGAGGCCTTCTTGATCTCGGCAATCACCGCCGGCTGGCGGTTTGCCACCCTTTCCTGCAGGGCGGCGGCAAAACCGCGCACGGGGTCGGCCGCTGTCGCCTGCCGCTCCAGTTCATCCAGCCCGACGATGGTGCGGCGCTGGGCCACCTCCTCACGCTTGCGGGCGACAATTTTTTCCAGAACGGTAGGAATGCTCATGCCTTGAACTCCTGCTTGAAGACTGAGGTAAAGGATATCAGCTCGGTCAGCTTTTCCAGCGCCAGCCCGGTGTAGATGGTGTCATGGGCACGCTCGACGCCTTCCTTGAGAGTGCCGGCAATACCGCCGACATAGAGCGCGGCACCGGCATTCAGGCTGATCATTTCAGCAGCCTTGTGCGCATAGGGCAATTCGCGCTTGTGCAGCGCATCACGAATCAGTTCGAAAGATGCCTGCGCACCATCCACTTCGAGGCCGATCAGCGACTGGCTGTCGATGCCGAAGTCTTCCGGCTGGATACGGTACTCGCGTACCTCGCCATCTTTCAACTCGGCGACATGGGTCGGCGCACCCAGGCTGATCTCGTCCATGCCATCCTGGGCGTGCACCACCATCACGTGCTCGCTGCCCAATCGCTGCAGGACATCGGCCATCGGCCGGCACAGCTGCTTGCTGAATACGCCAATCACCTGGCGCTTGACCCGGGCCGGGTTGGTCATCGGCCCAAGAATGTTGAACAGGGTACGCATGCCCAGTTCACGCCGCGGGCCCACGGTGTGCTTCATCGCACCATGGTGGGCCGGGGCAAACATGAAGCCGACACCGACGGTTTCAATGCAGCGTGCAACCTGTTCCGGGGTCAGGTCCAGATAGACGCCTGCCGCATCCAGCAGGTCGGCACTGCCGCTTTTACCGGACACCGCACGGTTGCCGTGCTTGGCCACATGGCCGCCAGCGGCTGCCACCACAAAGGCCGCGGCAGTCGAGACGTTGAAGATATTCATGCCGTCACCGCCGGTACCGCAAGTGTCGACCAGATGGGGAGCGTCAATCTGTACCGGCTCGACCAGCTCGCGCAGCACCTGGACCGCCCCGACGATCTCGTTAATGCTTTCGCTTTTCATGCGCAGGGCGACCAGAAAGCCGCCGATTTGCGCATCGGTACACTGCCCGGTCATGATCTGGCGCATCACGCCGGCCATCTGTTCCGTGCTCAGATCCAGGTTGCCGACCACCCAGTTCAGGGCTTCTTTGATATCCATGACAACTCCTTACAACAGTTCTTTGCGCAGCTGCGCCGGGCTTTTCGGTGACAGCAACCCCGGTGCAACATCGAAAACGGTTTTGGCCCCGATATCGCCCAGGCGGGCCAGCCGGTGTACCGCACGAGCGTAAGCCACCAGCACGCTGGCGGTAAACTCGGGGTTGCTGCCCAGCTTCAGGGAAAACTCCATGACCTGATCATTATCCTGGCCAGTCTTGCCGCTGCGGATGACAAAACCGCCATGCGGCATGGCACCGTGCTCCGCCTTCAGCGTGGCCTCGTCGATGAAGTGTACAGTGGTATCGTAGTCGGCAAAGTAGGCCGGCATGCTGACAATGGCATGACGCACTGCGTTGGCATCGGCCCCCTCCTCCAGCACCACATAGCACTCGCGTACATGCTTGTCGCGGGTTTCCAGCTGCGGCAGCTGGCCACTGCGGACACGCTCGATGGCAGTTTCGGACGGAATGGTGTACTGCACGCCACCCTTGACGCCGGGCACCCGGCGCACGGCATCGGAATGCCCCTGGCTCAGGCCCTTGCCCCAGAAGGTGTAGGTTTCACCCTCGGGCAGGATCGCCTCGCCCATCAGGCGATTGATGGAGAACAGACCCGGGTCCCAGCCGCTGGACAACAGATAGACATGGCCTGATTCACGGGCCGGCTGATCAACGCTGGCATAGTATTCGGGAATGCTGGCATGGGTGTCATAGCTGTCCACCACATTGAACAGACCGGCCATATAAGGCCCCTGCTCCGGCAAATCGGACTTGGAACCACCGCACAGGATCATCACGTCAATCTCGTCGGTGAACTCCTCGGTCCGATCAATGGAATACACCGGCACTTCGCTGTCCAGCAGCTGCACACCGGCCGGATCACGACGGCTGAACACGCCAACCAGTCTCATGTCGGGAGACTGCGCAATCGCCGCCTCCACACCACGGCCAAGGTTGCCATAGCCGGTAATGCCCACTCGAATTCGGTTTGTCATCTTGATGCCTTGTCGTCTGTATTTAAGTTTGAATCTTGTCTATCAGGTGTCATCTGAGTTTTATGCTGGCGAAACGGTTTGTATAAAAAACAGTGCCTTGCGCATCCGGCAGGGTTACGTAAAGCCGCCGCAAGTACATCTGGCCGCCATGGATGGCGGAAATGCAGTTTTTGCAGGAGCAAAAAACTGCCTTGTAGGCTCAAGGGCGGCATCCATGCCGCCCACGCTTTACTCCACCCTGCCGGACGCGCCTGAAACATCGCGCCAGCCGCCACCACCTTCCCCTCCCACCCCACGGCGTGAAAGCTGCCCAATGCACGGAGCTTGTAGCGTCAGCGGGGTGCAGGTGGAGCAGGGCTTTGTCGCCATGGATGGCGACAGGGAGCTTACATGGATGTACTTGCAGCGACCCTGCGGAGCCTGTACCCCGCTGACGCCAACACATATCCACAACCTGGTTTCACGCCAAAAAAATCACTCCCCCTGCGCCAGTGCCACCGCCTTGAACATGGCCCGGCGCTTGTTGAGGGTTTCTTCCCATTCATTGGCCGGCTTCGAGTCGGCCACTATGCCTGCTCCGGCCTGCACATGCAAAACCCGGTCCTTGATGATGGCCGTACGGATGGCAATTGCCATGTCCATGTTACCGTTCCATGCCCAGTAACCGACGGCACCGCCATAAATACCGCGCTTGACCGGTTCCAGCTGGTCGATCAGCTGCAGGGCGCGAACCTTGGGTGCGCCAGACAGGGTTCCCGCTGGCAGGATGGCTTTCAGCGCATCCATGGCGGTCAGTTCCGGGCGCAGCCTGCCGGTGACGTTGGACACGATATGCATGACGTTGGAATAACGCTCGATCACCATGCGCTCGGTGACCTGCACGCTTGCCGGATCAGCCACCAGCGCCACATCATCACAGCCCAGGTCGATCAGCATCTCGTGCTCGGACAACTCCTTGCGGTCAGCCAGCAGTTCGCGCTCCAGCGCCAGGTCCAGCTCCTCGGTGGCACCACGCGGACGGGTCCCGGCAATCGGCCGCACGGTGACCTGCCCGTCATCAACCCGCACCAGCACTTCCGGCGAGCTGCCAACCACATGGAAGCCGTCAAGATTGAAGAAATACATGTAAGGGGTCGGGTTGAAGCAGCGCAGCGCACGGTACAGGTCGATCGGCGCAGCCTTGAAATCCACCGACATGCGCTGCGAAATCACCACCTGCAAACTGTCGCCGGCGGCGATGTCTTGCCGGATATGCTCAACCGCACGCTCAAAGGCTTCACGACTGAAACTGGACTCGAAAGCCGGCTCGGGCAACTGTGACTGGCTCAGGTCAACCCCTGGGCGCGGGGTCAGTGGCTGACGCAGGCTCTCGCCGAGCCGGTCCAGCTGCGCCATGCCATTGGCATAGGCATCCGGCTGCTGCGGGTCGGCAAGCACGATCAGGTGCAGGGTGCCGGCCAGGTTATCAAACACCACCACCGCTTCGGATACCAACAACAGGATGTCCGGTGTCGCCAGCGGATCGGGATTGGGGCAATCCGCCACCTCCGGCGTGACATAACGCACGGTATCGTAGGAAAAATAGCCAACCAGACCGCCATTGAAGCGGGGCAGCCCGGGCAACCCGGCCACGCGATACCGCTCCTTGAACTCCTCGACAAACGCCAGCGGGTCCTCACACTCGTGCTGCTCCAGCAGTTGTTCGCCATCCATGATACTGACCTGCTTGCCGGTCACGCTCAGGCGGGTGCGGCTGGGCAGACCGATAATCGAGTAACGCCCCCACTTCTCGCCGCCCTGGACCGACTCAAGCAGATAGGACCAGGGCGCATCGGCCAGTTTCAGGTAAATCGACAGGGGGGTATCGAAGTCGGCCAGGGTCTGGCGCGACAGCGGGATACGGTTATAGCCTTGGGCGGCCAGCTGCAAAAACTGTTCTTCGGTCATGGCAAAAGCCTCAAGTTGAGGTGGCAAAAGAGAATGCACAGGGGGACGGGTCGCCGGAGCGACAGGGGAAGATATCAGGCGCAGCAGCGCCAGCGGTGCCAGACCGTAAAGCAGACGGGTGTTGAAGCCGGGTTGTCTGTGTTCACCACAAAGAACCTTTGTTGAGTTTTGGGTTGTCAAACCTTAACGCAGCGCTGCCTGGCACGCAAGTGGCAATGTGGCTGTGGTGCCGGGACCAGCCCGGCGGCCTCAACCAGCCACCAGCTCCTGCAGATTATCGATGATCAGATCGGGCTGGTGCAGGGCGATATCCTCGCCATGATTGTAACCGTAGGTCAATGCGGCACACGCCACACCGGCGGCGCGGGCGGCGAGAATGTCATTGCGCGAATCACCGACAAACAGGCTGTGCGCGGCCGTAACACCAGCCTGCTGCATCACCCACAGCAAGCCGTCCGGCTCGGGCTTGCGGCGCGGCAATGTGTCACCACCGACAATCCAGCTGAAAAAGCCGTCCAGCTGCTGCTCGCGCAACAAATCGGGAATGAAGCGTTCCGGCTTGTTGGTGATCAGCGCCAGCCGCACACCAGCGGCACGCAACGCCTGCAGGCATTCCAGCACGCCGGGATAGCGCACGGTGTGGCCGTTGGCATTGGCGTAAGCTTCCATGAATAGCGGCAGCGCCGCCTCAGCCTCGGCGTCATCGACTACGGAATGCTCCATGCCACCCGCCAGAGCCCGGCGCACCAGCACCATGGCACCGTTGCCGACCCAGTGCCGTACACGCCCGACTCCCGCCGGGGTCCGGCCCAGTTGCAGCAGCATATCGTCAACGGCCACCGCCAGATCAGGCACCGAATCAACCAGCGTGCCATCCAGGTCGAACATCACCAATTGTGGCAAATTCCCTTCATACAGCCGGTGTAACGCCTTCATGAGCATGCCTGTGCCAGTTCGTCACGCATCTGTGCAATTACCTGGCTGTAGTCCGGCGTATTGAAAATCGCCGAACCGGCAACAAAGGTATCGGCTCCTGCTTCGGCAATCGCGCGGATGTTCTGCACATTGACGCCACCATCCACTTCCAGCCGGATGTCACGGCCGCTGGCATCGATCAGCGCACGGGCCTCACGCAGTTTTTCGAGGGTGCCGGGGATGAATTTTTGACCGCCAAAACCGGGGTTGACGCTCATCAACAGCACCATGTCCACCTTGTCCAGTACATATTTGAGCACCTCCAGCGACGAGGCCGGGTTGAATACCAGGCCGGCTTTGCAGCCGCCATCACGGATCAGCTGCAACGAGCGATCGACGTGCGCGGAGGCTTCGGGATGAAAGGTGATGTAACTGGCACCGGCGTCGATGAAATCACCGATGATGCGGTCCACCGGGCTGACCATCAGGTGGACGTCGATGGGCGCTGTCACTCCATACTTGCGCAACGCGCTGCACACCATCGGGCCGATGGTCAGGTTCGGCACATAGTGGTTGTCCATCACGTCGAAGTGGACAAAATCGGCACCGGCCGCCAGGACCCGGTCGACGTCCTCGCCCAGCCGGGCAAAGTCTGCAGACAAAATGGATGGAGCAATAACAAAGGGTTGCATGAATACCTCACACTGAAATTTTACTGTTCCCGCCACAGCTCATCGAGATCCTTGAAGTCCCAGTCTTCCCTGGATTCACGGGCGGCAATCGCGTCACTGCAATGCGGTGCTGCCAGATTGACCACTTCACGTTCGATATGCATGTTGGAACGGGTGGAATAGAACACCTTGACCCTGGGAACCAGCAAGGATTTTTCGTTCTGTTCGATGACCACCGCCAGCCGGCCACTTTTCAGCCTGACCAGCGAGCCAATCGGGTAAATGCCGACGCTGCGGACAAACGCCTGAAAAATCCGTGTATCGAAATGACCATTCCACTGGGCCATGCGCTGGATCGTCTCCGACGGCCCCCAGCCCATTTTGTACGGCCGGTCGGAGGTCAGCGCATCGTACACGTCACACACCGCAGCCATGCGCGACAGAACGCTGATCTGCTCATCCTTGAGGCCCCGGGGGTAGCCACTGCCATCGATTTTTTCATGGTGTGAATAACAGGCTTCCAGCACTGCCCGGGAAATGGGCTCGCTGCCTTTTTGCAGGTAGCGCACGGCAAATTCGGGGTGGCGCTTGATCTGGTCAAACTCGTCATCGGTCAGGCTGCCGGGCTTGTTGAGGATGGCATCATCAATTGCCATCTTGCCGACGTCATGCAGCAGGCCGGCCATCCCGGCTTCGTGCACTTCCTCGTCACCGAAATCAAGCTGGCGTGCCAGTGCGATCATCAGGGCACTGACCGCCACCGAGTGCATGTAGGTGTACTCATCGGCCTGCTTGATGCGCACAATACTGAGCAGGGCATTGGGGTGCCGCAGCACCGACTGGGTGATCTCGGTGACCACCATCTGGGTCTGCTCGCTGTTGATGGCCTGCCCCATGCGCACTTCGTTGAACATGCTGGTGACAGCTTCCTTGCTGCGCTCGTAAATTTTCGTCGCCCGGCGCAGCTCGTCAGCAATGTTCTCTTTCACCGGCTTTTGTGCCACCTCGCGCAGCACCAGCTCGCTGCGCGCACTGGCCTGTTCGCTGGTTTCACCCTCAATGGTATCCAGCCCTCTGGATGGATCAATCCAGATTTCGGTGACCGAGCTTTTCTGCAGACGTTCCAGATCATGCGGATCGTCAAGGACAAAGCCGCTTTTCCAGAACGGATGATCCATCCACGAACCACAGAGTTCGTGAACATACATGCCCAGGATGACCCGGGATACGGGAATTTTTTTCAGCATGTGCTCACCTGCAGCCGGGTTCATGCCATGCCCGGCGTGCAAATTTTCCTATTCGAGGCCAGACAACAGCCTGCGTGTGCTCTCGATAGCCTGGCGCAACCGTTCTTCCGTCTGGCTGCGCAGCGTGATATGGCCTACCTTGCGCCCCGGTTTCTCCGCCTTGCCGTAATTGTGCACGTGGACATCGGCCAGCGGCATCACCTGCGCATTGGCGGGCATTCGGCCAATGCAATTGACCATCGCACTGCGCCCGACCAGTGCGGTACTGCCCAGCGGCAAACCGGCAATGGCTCGCAGATGATTCTCGAACTGGCTGCACTCGGCACCCTCAATGGTCCAGTGACCGGAGTTATGCACCCGCGGCGCGATCTCGTTGGCCATCAAGCCGCCGTCCACCTCGAAAAACTCGAAGCCCAGCGCACCGACATAATCCAGCTTTTCCAGCACGCGACGGGCATAGTCTTCGGCCAGCGCCTGCTGCGGGTGGTTGTCGCTGGCCACCGACAGCTCAAGGATACCGTCCTTGTGCGTGTTGTGCGCCAGCGGATAGCAGGCAATTTCACCATCCCGGCCACGTACGGCAATTACCGAGACTTCGCCGGTAAAATTGACAAAGCCTTCCAGCAAGCAGGGCACGCCACCCAGCTCGGCATGGGCACCGGCCACATCATCGGTACTACGCAGGACTTTCTGGCCCTTGCCATCGTAACCCAGGGTGCGGGTTTTCAGAATGGCGGGCAGACCCATGGTTGCCACCGCCTCGTCGAGCTGCTGCTGCGACTCGACATTGGCAAAGGCGGTAACCGGAATGTCCAGCTCGCGGAACATGGATTTCTCATTAAGACGATCACGGGCGACGCGCAGGGATTCCGCATTGGGAAACACCGGCACATGCTGCGCCAGATAGGCCACCGCCTCGGCGGGTACGTTCTCGAACTCGAAAGTGACCACATCCATGCTCTGCGCCAGCTGCTGCAGCTCGGCCTGCGCATCGTAGGCGGCATGCAGGTGTTTGCCGACCGGAGCGGCGCAGGCATCGTCCGCCGGATCAAGAAAGCTGAATTCCATGCCCAGCGGCGTACCGGCCAATGCCAGCATGCGGCCAAGCTGGCCGCCACCAATCACACCGACTTTCATCATTCAGGCCTCGCGCGGGTCGGGATTGTCCAGTACGTTTTGCGTCTGCTGCTCGCGGTAGCCGAGCAGCGCGTTGCGGATGGCTTCGTTATCCGCAGACAGCATGCTGGCCGCCAGCAGCGCAGCGTTCACTGCGCCGGCACGGCCAATCGACAGCGTACCCACCGGCACACCGGCCGGCATCTGCACGATGGACAGCAGCGAATCCACGCCGGACAGCATGGACGACTGCACCGGCACACCCAACACCGGCAAGTGGGTTTTGGAAGCACACATGCCCGGCAAATGGGCAGCGCCGCCAGCACCGGCGACAATCACCCGGATGCCCCGCCCATGGGCCTGTTCGGCATAGGAAAACAGCAGGTCCGGCGTACGGTGGGCAGAAACTACCTGCACTTCATGGGGAATGCCAAGGGCTTCAAGGGTTTCTACGGTGTGGCTCATGGTGGACCAGTCTGATTTGGACCCCATGATGACGCCGACCAGTGCGCTCATCTGCTATGCCTCTTGCGGGTTGGCTGCCTGTGTTACAGCCCAAACAATAAACCACGCCCGAAAATCATGGGCATCCTGTTTTCCGGTAGCGTGGTTGCGAAAATAAAGCTGCCATTATACTGGAAGCGACGCGGCATGCACAGGTCAGGATGTTTTTTGCTGGCTAGCTGCAAGTATCAGCGGACCAAGGGTAGAACAAACACGCCGCAATCGTATACATGCACCAGACAGCTGCAGGTGCGAATTTATTCGCACACCTCCCTCTAGCTACCCGGCGTTGCCGGGTTTGTCCGGATAAATCCGGACCTACAGGTCGGCATCATCTCTCCACCCCAACCCAGTGCGAAGTGACCAACACTCCGGAACCATCTGCATGAAACCAAAACACACGCAGCACGTAACAAAAACCTACCCCTCCCCCCACCTCGGCAGCATGTCCTGCGGGACCTGCAGCAGGTTGAGGATGCGGGCGACAACGAAATCGACCAGGTCATCCACCGACTCCGGCTGGTGATAGAAACCCGGCGAAGCCGGCAGAATCACGGCACCGGCCTGACTCAGCTTGAGCATGTTTTCCAGGTGAATGCTGGAAAACGGTGCCTCGCGCGGTACCAGAATCAGCTGGCGACGCTCTTTCAGTGCCACGTCGGCTGCACGCTCGATCAGGTTGTTGCTCGCGCCCGTGGCAATCGCCGACAAGGTTCCCATGGAACAGGGCACCACCACCATCGCCGCCGGCGCACCCGAGCCGGACGCCACCGGCGCCATCCAGTCCTCCAGGCCATGCACCCGGATCTGCCCATCGGCCGCGCCGGTGTATTCGGTCAGAAAATGCTGCATGTCCTGCGCCCGTGGCGGCAGGCGGACATCGGTCTCGGTGGCTGCCACCAGCAATGCCGCCTTCGAGACCAGAAAATGCACCTCGCGCTCTTCCTGCACCAGGCAGTCCAGCAAGCGCAGGCCATACAGGGCACCGGAAGCACCGGTCATGGCCAGGGTGACTTGTTGCGGACCACTCATCTCAGCCCTCCAGCTCGTACCTGAGACGTTGCGGCAAGCCGGCAAAGCCCCCGTTGCTCATCAGCACCACATGAGTACCCGGCCGGCGCAAACGCAACACCTCGGCAACAATGGCGTCCACATCATTCAGCACCTGCGTCGGTACCGGAGCATCCTGCACCGCAGCGGCCAAGTCCCAGCCCAAACCCGGCGGAGCAAACCAGAGCACCTGGTCGGCCGCTGCGGTTGACGGGGCCAGCCCCTCACGGTGGGCACCAAGCTTCATCGAGTTGGAACGGGGTTCGATCACGGCAATGATCTGCTCGTCTCCCACCTGGTTGCGCAACCCCTCCAGAGTAGTGGCAATGGCCGTCGGATGATGGGCGAAATCGTCATACAGGCGCACGCCCCGGCTGTCCGCCAGCAACTCCATGCGCCGCTTGACGCTGCCAAACTGTGACAGCGCTGCGGCCGCCTGCTCCGGCAAAACGCCAACATGCCGTGCAGCGGCAATGGCTGCCAGCGCATTGGCCACATTGTGCTCTCCCGTCAGGCCCCACTGCACCCGCCCCTGCTCAATGCCCTCATGCATCACGCTGAAGTCGCTGCCATCAGCACAGTGCCGCTGCGCGCGCCACTGACCCTGCGCGCCGGTGGTCTGGCGCTCCGTCCAGCAACCGCGCTCAAGGGTTTGTTGCAGCGCGGTATCAGCTTGCGGATGGATCACCAGCCCGTTACCGGGCACGGTGCGCAGCAGGTGATGAAACTGGGTCTGGATCGCCGCCAGATCGGCAAAGATGTCGGCATGATCAAACTCCATATTGTTCATCACCAGCGTGCGCGGCCGGTAATGGACAAACTTGGAGCGCTTGTCGAAGAAAGCGCTGTCATATTCATCGGCCTCGACCACGAAAAAATCCGTTTCACCCAGCCGCGCCGATACACCAAAATTCTGCGGCACACCGCCGATCAGGAAGCCCGGCTGCATGCCGGCATGCTCCAGGATCCAGGCCAGCATGCTCGAGGTGGTGGTCTTGCCATGGGTTCCGGCCACCGCCAGCACCCATTTTCCCTGCAGGACATGCTCGGCCAGCCATTGCGGGCCGGACACATAGGCCAGGCCGGAGTTCAGCACATGCTCCACTGCCGGGTTACCGCGCGACAGGGCATTGCCGATCACCACCAGGTCCGGTGCAGGCTGCAGGTGTTCCGGCAGATAGCCTTGCATCAGACCGATGCCCTGCTGCTCAAGCTGGGTACTCATCGGCGGGTATACATTGGCGTCGGAGCCGGTAACCCGGTAACCCAGCTGCTTGGCCAGTATCGCCAGCGAGCCCATGAAGGTTCCGCAGATACCCAATATGTGGATGTGTTTGGTCATGTTTGTCTCTATCAGCATGCAAAAATGAAAGCCTGCGGCAGTCGTTTCAAGTCTACCCGAGTTTTTATTGTTTGGCTGTGCGCAACATGTCGGCCGCCTCACATACAGCCAGCGGCATGGCCAGAGAGCCTTTGTCTTTAACCGTGGCTGCCATTATAATTCCGGCACATTTTACTCAGACACGGACTCCCTCATGAGCTACAGCAAGGTTCCTGCCGGCAAAGACCTGCCTGGCGACATCAACGTCATCATCGAAATTCCTGCCAACCACGCACCCATCAAGTACGAAGTCGACACCGAAATCGACTGCCTGATGGTTGACCGTTTCATGGCCACCCCGATGTTCTACCCGGCCAACTACGGCTTCATCCCCAACACCCTGGCCGATGACGGCGACCCGCTGGATGTGCTGGTGGTAACACCCTATCCGGTTGCTCCGGGCTCCGTGATTCGCGCCCGCGCCGTCGGCGTGCTGAACATGACCGACGAAGCCGGTGGCGATGCCAAGCTAATTGCCGTTCCCCACGAAAAGCTGACCCAGCTGTACAACGACATTCACGAATACACCGACCTGCCTGCACTGTTGCTGGAGCAGATCAAGCATTTCTTCGAGAACTACAAGGACCTGGAAAAAGGCAAGTGGGTCAAGGTGGAAGGCTGGGACAATGCCGCCGCCGCCCGCGACGCCATCACCAGGGCTGTTGCCGCATTCGGCAAGTAACCGCCAGACAAAAGCCGGCCCAGTTGCCGGCTTTTTCATACAGATCATTGACAGGCAGCCGGCATGACCACCAAGAAACAGCCTTTTGATTTTGAACAGTCACTCAACACCCTGCAAGCCACTGTCGAGCAGCTGGAAAGCGGCGACCTGGGCCTGGATGAAGCACTGCAGGCGTTTGAAAAAGGCATCGGGCTTACCCGCGATTGCCAGCAAGCCCTTGATAATGCCCGGCAACGCATCACCATGTTGCTGGAGCAGAATGGTGAACTGCAGGAAGCACCTCTGCAGGATGATGTTTCCCCAAGCCGCACCGGTAGCAAATCCGATGACATTCCCTTCTGAGCTGCACCGTTTCCAGACATTCTGTGACAAACACATCAATCCGGCACTGGAGCAGATGTTTGTCGCCCCCCATCCCGACATGCAGCGCCTTTACCAGGCCATGCGCTATAGCGTGATGAATGGTGGCAAACGGGTTCGCCCGCTACTGGTCATGGCCAGCTGCCTGGCTCTCGAAGGCCAGGCACAGGACGCCATCGCCCCGGCCTGCGCCGTCGAGCTCATTCATGCCTACTCGCTGGTGCACGACGACTTGCCGGCCATGGATGACGACAATCTGAGACGCGGACAACCCACCACTCATATCGCTTTCGACGAGGCCAGTGCCATCCTTGCCGGTGATGCCCTGCAAACCCTGGCTTTCGAAGTGCTCAGTGATGACAAGCTGGCTCCGGCTGACGACAGCAACCGCCTGCAGATGATCAGGCTCCTGGCCCGCGCTTCCGGCGCCGCCGGCATGGTCGGCGGACAGGCGATAGATCTCGCCGCTACCGGCCAGCGTGTCGACCAGTCTCATCTCGAGCGCATGCACCGGCACAAGACCGGCGCCCTGATCAGCGCCAGCGTGCAGCTGGGCGCTCTGGCCAGCGGCCGGGCCGATGACCGCGCACTGGCTGCCCTGACCCGCTATGCCGATGCCATCGGCCTGGCGTTCCAGGTGCAGGACGACATTCTTGATGTGGTCAGCAATACGGAAACCCTGGGCAAGCAGCAAGGCAGCGACTTGCAGCACGACAAGTCCACCTATCCGGCCCTGCTGGGTCTGGAACAGGCCCGCACCTATGCCGGGCAGTTGCGCAACGACGCCCTGCAGGCACTGGAGGTTTTTGACGACAAGGCCGACATCCTGCGACAGCTGGCCGACTACATCGTGCAGCGCTCACACTGAATCCGCTCTCTGCGAACTTGTTCGCACAAATTACACGCCTGATTTTGTGCGAATAAATTCGCACCTACAGCGACAGGCGAGCCTGCGCCCCTTTATTGAACATAAAAAAACGCCCAGCACTATGTACTGGGCGTTTCTTGTATGGTGGGTCGTGCGGGGTTCGAACCTGCGACCAATTGGTTAAAAGCCAACTGCTCTACCGCTGAGCTAACGACCCATATATGGTCGGGGTAGAGAGATTCGAACTCCCGACATCCTGCTCCCAAAGCAGGCGCGCTACCGGACTGCGCTATACCCCGAAATTTGGCTCCGCGACCTGGGCTCGAACCAGGGACCTAACGATTAACAGTCGTGTGCTCTGCCGACTGAGCTATCGCGGAACTGAATCATCAAGCAACCTTGTTGCGTTGTTGCCTGCTGATGGCGCGCTATATTACCAGACATTCGATTGCCGTCAAGGCTTTTCGCAAAATTTGTTTGATTCGCTGTCACAACCGGCCTGGCAAGTGCAAAGCTGACGCGACAAGCGGTAAACTTGGCATAACTCCGTTGACACACAGCAGACCATGCGCAGAACCAAACAAGACGCCGACAAGACCCGCTCCGCCATCCTGGAAGCCGCCGAGACCCTGTTTCTGCGGCAAGGGGTGGCGCACACTTCACTGGAGCAAATCGCCCGGCAGGCAGGCGTGACCCGTGGTGCGGTGTACTGGCATTTCAAGAACAAGGCTGACCTGTTCCATGCCATGCTCAGCCAGGTGCGCCTGCCCGCCGAGCTGATCGCACAGCGGGTCAAGCTGTGTGATCCGGAAAACCCCATTGTCGGCCTGCGCAACCTGTGCACCGAAGCCATGGCTACCCTGGTGCGCGAGCCGCGCAAACGGCAGATCTTCACCATTCTGTTGCGCCGGTGTGAGTTCACCGACGAAATGCTCGAAGCCGAGCAGCAGCACGAGGTCTTCATCAACGAATTCATCGACCTGTGCACCGCACTGTTTGCCGAACCACACGTAACCGCACAGCTGCGGCCGGGCATCAGCCCGCGCATGGCCGCAGTGACACTGCATTCGCTCTTTGTCGGCCTGCTCAGTGACTGGCTGCGCGACCCGCACCTGCTCGACGCCAGCAATATCCAGCCCTATCTCGATATCCTGCTCAGCGGCATGTTCGGCAACTGGGACAGCTCGCCGGCACAACCCTGCTCCGCCTTGACCAGCTCCGAGTCAACCAGCCACTAGTGGCGCAAAACACCGTCAGCAACCTGCCTGCCGTCAAAGAACAGCTGGATACGCCCGTCATCGAGGCGCAGGTCCATGCAGCCCTCGTTGCCGGCCAGCGGGCCGCTCAACCACTCACGGCAATATTGCCCCTGCTCGCTGACCCACCAGCGCGCGCCTGCCTCACGGCCATCCTCCAGCGTGCCGTCCGCACGGAATACCAGCCTGTAATCCGAATGGGTGCGCAAATAGGTCCCGTCCAGAGTGGCCCCCTTGAGCAGGGCTTCAACCTCGGCCTGATCACGCAGATACTCACCGGCCAGGGCATTTCCGGTCAACATCAGCGGCAACAGCACAAAAAGCTTACGCAACATCCTGCTTCTCCACAAAAAATGGCCATGGCTGATATGGCCACGGTGGTATCTGGTCTGACGCAAAGGTATCCGGTTAGCGCATTTCCTGCCGGATGCTGGCAAACGTGCGCGGCCAGGGCTTGTTCCGGCGTAGCGACTCGGGCAAGCGCTCAATGGCAGCCTTCGCAGCAGTCGCATTGTCAAAACGGCCATGGGTGACAACAAACAGCTGCTGCCCCTGATGCACCTTGCGGAAGTAGTGAAACTGGTTACCGTTGGCCTGCACAAACTGGCGCGCATTCTGTTCACTGGCAGTGGCGAACAGCTGTAGCGTATAGCCTTGCGCCGGCTGCGCGGCGTACCAGTTGTCGGCAGTAGCAGTAGCCGCCCGACGCTCGGCGACTGCAGCTGCCACCTTGGGCTTGGGCGGCTCGGCCGGTTTTGCCGGTGCTCTGGCCGGCCCAGGTTGCACTGCAGGAGGCGCTGCCGGGGTTTCGGGAACCTGTTGCGCGGCAGCAACCTGAGGTGCGGGGGGCGGTACAGGCGCGGCCACGACCGGCTCTGGTACAGCCGTCACCGGCTCCTCAACCGGTGGTGGCGGTGGTACCAGTGCCGCTTGCCGCTCAACAGCAACCTGTTGCGGCTGCAGAGCCGGCCGGGATGCGGCGGCAGGTTCGCTGGCCGGCAAGTCCAGCATGACGCGTTTCTGCGCTGTCGGCCCTTTCTGTCCGGGGCTGGTGCTGACCGGCTCCGTCAGGCCGGCCCGGGCTGGTTTGTCCTTGCTGTCATCCAGCTGATACCAGGCAAAGATGAACAGAAATGCAACCACCAGCAGTGCCACCAGGTGACGGTAAGGCAAAACAGCTTTTCCGCGCTGCAGGGGGGCAGCAGCCGGTTTGGACCGCTCGTCGGCGGACAGCCGCTCCAGCAGCAACTCCTGCGCCTGCTGGTTGATCACTCCCGGCCAGCCCAGTCCCCGCTCGAGCAGGGCGCCGAGCTCCTGGCCAGTGAACAGGTCAAGGCCGCGCCCGGCAGACTGCAAGCGCTGCTGCACATAACCTTCCGCCTCTTCGACAGTCCAGGGCTCGAGCTCGATTAAATGGTAGCCTGCTCCACCATCTGCACCGGCCATGTCCTGCAGCATGCTCTGCAAGGCCGGCTCGCCAAACAGGAACACCTTGCAGCGGGCCCGCCCGTTGCCGGACGCAAGCCGCTGCAGCAGCAGCAGAGCCGACGCATCCAGCGCCTCTGCGTCATCAACCAGCAAGTGCACATCCTTGCCGGCCAGCACTGACTGCTCAACGGCATGCAACAAGCCCATGATATCTGCATGGGTGATCTGCAGGGCATATGCGATCTGCTGAGCAATGCCTGCAGCATCGCCACTTTTCAATGCGGATACCACTACACTCAGCACGGATTCCTTGCCCGCAGCGGCCATCGCATGCCGCAGCACGGTCTTGCCACTGCCCCAGGGGCCGGTCACAGCCAAAACCAGTTCGCTGTAACGGGAAAAATGGATCAGCTGTTCGAGCACAACCCGGCGCCGGGGCTTATAGAACTGGAAGCTGCTGGCAGCGGCAAACGGGTTGTGCTGCAGACCAAAATGAGCGGCAAAAGCGCCATTGTCCTGTCGGATATCCATACTCAGGGCTCTACCTGTTCAACACGCGGCTGTCAGCGTTTCATAGTCGGCCTGCAGCACTGCTGCAAGCAACGCGGCAGGGTAATCTGCAGTCACAAGCGCCTCACCGATTCGTTCCAGCAGCACCAGCCGGATCTGGCCGTCCAGTGCCTTCTTGTCAACCGCCATATGCCGCAGAAAATCAGCCGCTTGCATGCAGGCAGGTGGCACTACCGGCAGCTTTGCCTGCTTCAGCAGTGCTACTGCACGCCGGAAAGCCTCATCGGTAATCCAGCCCAGCTGCTGCGACATGTGCAGGGCCATGACGGTGCCTGCCGCGACCGCCTCGCCATGCAGCCAGTTGCCATAGCCCATCTCGGTTTCAATCGCATGCCCGAATGTATGCCCCAGATTGAGGATGGCGCGAATGCCGGACTCTCGCTCGTCTTCCGCCACAACACGGGCCTTGGCCTGACAGGAGCGCTCTATCGCTTCGGTGAGGGCTTCAGGTTCAAGCCGGTTCAGATCCTGCATGTGGCGCTCAAGCCACCCGAGGAAATCCGCATCACAGATCAGGCCATACTTGATCACTTCGGCCAGCCCGGCGGCCAATTCTCTTGGCGGCAGGGTCGTCAATGTCGCGGTATCGATGATTACCGCTTTGGGCTGGTAAAAAGCCCCGATCATGTTTTTGCCCAGCGGGTGGTTGATGCCGGTTTTGCCACCCACCGACGAATCCACTTGCGACAACAGGGTAGTCGGCACCTGGATAAAGCCCACCCCGCGCTGATAACAGGCGGCAGCAAAACCGGTCATGTCTCCGGTCACTCCACCACCCAGGGCAATCAGGGTGGTCTTGCGGTCATGCCGGTCCTTCAGCAGCCCGTCAAAAATCATCTGCAGGGTCGGCCAGTCCTTGTACGCCTCGCCATCCGGCAGAATGATTTCGGTCAGTTCGTGTCCGCGCAGGGCATTGCGCACACGCTCCAGATACAGGGGCGCGACAGTGGTGTTGCTGACAATGGCCACCTTGCGGCTTTGCAGATGCGGGCCGAACAGCTCCGGATTCTCCAGAATGCCGGCTCCGATATGAATGGGATAGCTGCGTTCAGCCAGATCAACGGTGAGGGTTCGCATGGGAGTTACCGTAAGGGACAAATCAAGCCACTGATAATCACAGCTGCAGCTTTACAAATCAAGTTGTGCCAGGATTTCCTGTACCACCATGCGCGGCGGCCGGGTATCAGTCTCGATGATGATGTCGGCTATTTCACGGTAAAGAGGCTCACGCACCGCCAGCAAGTCCTGCAGCACCTGTCCGGGGTTTTCAGTCTGCAACAATGGCCGGTTACGATCCCGTGCCGTGCGTTCCAGCTGGTGCTCAACCGATGCATGCAGATAAATCACCAGGCTGCCGGCAGCCAGAGCCGCACGATTTTCCGGCCTAAGCACGGCACCGCCACCAGTAGCCAGAACCATCCCCCGCTGTTGCATCAGCTCGCCGATGACCAGCTGCTCGCGCTCGCGGAATCCGGCTTCGCCCTCCAGCTCGAAAATCAGCGGAATACCGGCGCCAGTGCGCTCTTCAATAATCCGGTCCGAGTCCTGGAAGAGCAGCCCCAGCTCTTTGGCCAATAGCCGGCCGATGGTGCTTTTACCGGCACCCATCGGACCGACCAGGGTCAGGTTGCGCTGGCGCATCAATGATTCAGGCTGATGGCCTGGTTGGCCAGGATGCGCGGCGTGATGAAGACCAGCAATTCGGACTTGGTATCGCTGACCAGGTTGCGCTTGAACAGGCGGCCGATCACCGGCACGTCACCCAGGAACGGCACCTTCTCGACCGAACGCTGCTGCTGGTTGGAGAACACGCCGCCAATCACGATGGTCTCGCCGTCGGATACCAGAACCTTTGCGTTGACCTCGTTTTTCTTGATCGGCGGCACGCCGTCCAGCGCATTGGCGAAATCAGGCTCGTCCTTGGTTACCTTGACGTCCATGATGATGCGGTTGTCCGGTGTGATCTGCGGAGTCACTTCCAGCGACAGGGCAGCTTCCTTGAAGGATGTGCTGGTCGAACCACTGGAGCTGGCTTCCTGATAGGGAACCTCGGCACCCTTCATGATCTTGGCAGTTTCCTTGTCGGAGGTGACCACCTTGGGCTGGGAAACCACCTCGCCATGACCGGTCTTTTCCATCGCCGACAGCTGCAGGTCAAGCAAGACATGGTTGGTCAGGAAACCGATGCCGATACCCGAGGTAGCCCCGGTGGCACCCAGGTCGACAAAGTTGTTGCCGGCCAACGCACCATTGGCACTCCAGCGGGTACTGGCAGTGCTGCCAGCCGAACGGCCCATGCTGCCACCCCAGCGCACACCAAGCTCCTTGTCGTAGTTGACATCCGCTTCGACAATACGCGCCTCGATCATCACCTGACGGACCGGAATATCCAGCTGGGCCACTACACGGCGCAGTTCGTCCAGGCGTTCCTGGGTCTGATAGGCGATGATGCTGTTGGTACGGTCATCCACAGTGACCGAACCACGGTCTGCCGAGTCCTGGCCGCTGGTGACCGACTGGAACAGGGCGGCGATCTGCGATGCCTTGGCATAGTTGACCTGGATCAGCTCGCGACGCAGCGGGGCCAGTTCGGCAATTTGCTGCTGGGCCTCCAGTTCCTGGCGCTCACGGGCGGCAATTTCGTCAGCCGGTGCGACCAGCAAGACGTTGCCCACCTTGCGCTGGGCCAGACCCTTGGTCTTCAGCACCAGCTCCAACGCCTGATCCCAGGGAACATTCTGCAGGCGCAGGGTAATGTTGCCCTGGACCGTATCACTGGCCACCAGATTGAGGTCCGTGAAGTCGGCAATCAGCTGCAGGACCGAACGCACGTCAATATCCTGGAAGTTGAGCGATAGCTTTTCGCCGGTATAGGTGAAGCGGTCGGCATCACGCTTTTCCTTTTCCTGCTTGCTCATCGGCTTGACGCTGACGGTCATGCGGTTGTCGGTCTGATAGGCCAGATAATCGAAGTCTCCTGCCGACTCGATGACAATGACAGTACCACCAGCCTTTTCGGTTGCACTGATGAAGTTCACTGGCGTGGCAAAGTCTTTCACGTCAAGGCGGACACGCAACTCGTCAGGCAATGCGGTTTTCGGGAAATTCAGCTCGATGCGGTTGCCGCGCTCCTGGATACTCGGGCTGCCTGCGGTGGCGCTCAGATCAATCACCACGTTGCCTTCACCCTGCCCACCACGCTGGAAATCGATATTCTGTACCGCACGACGAGCAGGTGCCGAAGCTTGTCGGGTCACCTGGGCGGGTGCCTGGGCCTCGTTGCGAGCCACGCCATCGCCAACCACGACATACAGATTATTGCCTTCTGCCCGGGTATTGTAACCGGTCAGACTGGTCAGATTGATGATGACCCTGGTGCGTTCCTTGGCCTCGACCACGGTCACACTGCGGGCATTGCCCGAGCCCAGCTCCTGGTGCTTGCTTTTGAGCTTGTTGCTGACCCCCGGCAGGTCCAGCGCGATGCGGGCCGGCTGTTCGATGGTATAGCCGCGCGGCAGGTCGACCGGCTCGTCAAAGGTAAGTTTCAGCTCGACCCTGTCACCCGGCAAGCTGGCAACATCAAGCGCATTCAGGTCTGCGGCAAGAATGGCCGGTGCACTTACCGCCATCAGGGTTGCCAGCGCACGTGACAATAGTTGAGTTTTCATGGTCCAGTTCCGTTGTTTTTTCCAGTTAATCTTAAGCATAGTGTTTCACCTTACGAGCGCTCCTTCAGGGCCAGGGTACGCGGCCGCTCCAGCCAGCCACCCTCACCATCCGGCACAAGCTCCACCACTTCTACAGCATCCGCCGTAATTGAAACGATCCGCCCGTGATTACGCCCCATGTAATCGCCGACACGTACGCGATGCACGCCATCGCCACCACGCATCAGGGCAAAGGATCCCCCCTTGTTGGCCAGGGTACCGACCATCACAAAACTTTCCAGATTGAATCCTTCAAGAAACTCCTTGATCCTGGTTTCATCCGGTCTGATATCACTGCGCCCCCGCTCCTGCCGGGCCAGTTCAAGCTTCATCGGAGGCTGGAACGGACTGCGCAAGCCGGACGCCTTGTAAGTGAAAGGCTCGTAAACGACCTCTTTGGGCATGGGCTCGATCCTGCCGCGCGGCTGCGCGCGCACCTCGTCCATGTATGCCTGCAAATCCGCATAGGAGCCGTCACAGCCAGCCACGCCGGCGCCCAACATGGCCAGCAAGCCCAGACGAATGATCTTTTTCATCGTGCCTGTCCCTGATCGTTATAACGGTAAGTTTTAACCTGGATATTCATTGCCAGGCGTGAAGCACTGCCACTCTTGTCCGGTACTATCTGGAAGTCGTGCAATGTCACGATTCGCGGCATGCTGGCCACCGCGCTGACAAAGGTCGCCAGCTCATGATAGCCACCCACGACCTTGATCTGGATTGGCAGCTCGATATAGAACTGCTGTGCCACTTCCTGCAGCAATCTGATTTCCTCGAACTCCAGCCCTGAATTCAGACCTGCGCTGGTAATATCTTCCAGCAAGCCCGGCACCTCGGTGTCACTGGGCAGCTGGCGCAACAGCTTGTCAAATGACGCCTCCATCAGCACCATCTGCTCCTTGTAGGCTTCGAGGTTCGCCGCCTGGCGCACCTTGGACTCGAACTGCTGCTTGAGTGTGACTTCTTCGGCCTGCTGGCGGGTCAGCTCGTCCTGCAAGTCCTGCACGTGCATGAAGTAGCCGGCCACCAGAACAACAACCAGCAACAAAATGGCGGTTATGACCTTGACCGGGGCAGGCCATGAGCCAAGATTATTGAGATCCAAATCGTTGAAGTCGATCTCGTTGAGGCTTTTCAGCGAATCTTTCAGGCTCATTGCCGTGCTCCTTGTCCTTGTTCCTCATCGGCAGGCTTGGTTTGCTGCACCGACAAACGGAACGTGCTCAGCTCCTGGCCGTCCGCCTCACGGGCCTCAACCGTCTTGACTTCCGCCAGATTCGGCGCAGCCAGCCAGTCCGAAGCATCCTGGTTGCGCATCAGGCTGGAAATCAAGTTATTACTTTCAGCAGTTCCTTCAATGGCGACATTCTTGCCGGTCATTTTCACCGAAGTGAAGAAAACCCCGTCCGGTATGGTACGCACCAGCTGGTCAAACACGCGAGACACGATCGGGCGGTTACCCTGCAGATCCTGGATCACCTTGGTACGATCGATCAGCTCCTGGCGTTTCTTGCGCAGCTCGCTGATTTCCTTGATGCGGGCATCAAGCGCCGTGATTTCCTGGCGAATGAAATTATTGCGTGCCCGCTGCTGGTCAATCATGTGGTTGAATGCCTGGTCGGCCAGAAAAACTACCGCCGCCCCCAGCAATAACACGCCCACCAGTGTCGCGATGAACTGTTGCTTGCGTTGTTCCCTCAGCTGTTCCCGCCAGGGCAATAGGTTTATACGTGCCATCAGTCAAAACTCCTCATTGCCAAGCCACATGCGATCAGCAAGGCAGGCGCATCACTGGCCAGCGCCTCAACATTGACCTTGCTGTCCACCGTCATGTTGGCGAAGGGGTTGGCAATCACTGTCGGGGTGCCGATGCTCTGTTGTACCAGCACATCCAGCCCGGTAATGGCCGAGGAGCCTCCTGCCAGCAGGATATAGTCCACTTCGGTCAGCTGGCCGGTAGCAAAGAAAAACTGCAGCGCGCGGGAAATTTGTTGCGCGATGGTTTCCTTGAATGGTTCCAGAACTTCCTGTTCGTAGTCATCAGGCAAGCCGCCGCGTTTTTTCGCCAGTCCTGCCTCTTCATAGGACAGGCCATAACGGCGCTGGATTTCATCGGTCAACTGCTTGCCGCCAAACATCTGCTCGCGAGTGTAAATGGTCTCGCCCTTGTGCATCACGCTCAGGGTCATGGTGGTGGCACCAATATCCACCACTGCCACGGTCAGCTCCTCGCCACGCCCTTCCAGCTGCTCGGCAACCAGACCGAAGGCCCGCTCCAGCGCATAGGCCTCGACTTCGACCACTCGAGCCTTGAGTCCGGCCAGCGCCAGGGCAGCCTCCCTGATCTCGACGTTTTCACGCCGGCAGGCGGCCAGCAATACCATGTCCCGGTCCGGAGTGGTGGATGGCCCGAGGACCTCGAAATCAATGGCAACCTCGTCAATCGGATACGGAATGTACTGGTCCGCCTCGAGCCGCAGCTGGGTTTCGAGTTCATCATCACTCAAGCCACGCTCCATCAGGATCTGCTTGGTGATCACGGCTGCACCCGAAACTGCCACCGCCGCCTCTTTCAGATTGCTGCGCGACTTGGCCACCAGCCGGCTCACCACCTGTCCGACCAGTTCCAACTCGGCAATATTCTTGTCAACAATGGCATTGGGTGGCAGTGGCTCGACGGCAAAAGCCTCTACCTTATAGCCGGCGCCTGTGCGGCTCAATTCAATGAGCTTGGCCGAGGTTGAACTGATATCAATCCCCAGCATGGTTTTTGATTTCTTTTTTAAGAGCCCTAGCACGACCGAATTCCTATCAGCATCCGTCACTTACAGACGTTTTATGGTTATCCACATTAAATACCACTCTGAGCCGAATCGCAAATGGCTTCCGGACAAAAAAAGCGCTTATAATGTGCCGTAATTTTGTATCTCGCACCCCTAGCCCCTCTAACCCATTCATTTTTATTGGGAATAAATCTACCTTGATACTCGTCGTAAAGTCCCTGTTCGCGCTAGCCATTGCTTTAATTTGCGGAGTAGTACTCAGTTTGGCAGGTGCCTACCTCTATCTCAGTCCCAATTTGCCATCTGTCGAATCGCTGCGTCACGTGGAACTACAGATGCCTTTGCGAGTCTACAGCGAAGACGACCAGCTTATCGAGGAGTTTGGCGAAATGCGCCGCACTCCGATCCGCTTTGATGAAGTCCCGCAGGATTTTATCAATGCTTTGCTGTCAGCAGAAGACGACAACTTCACTAAACACCATGGCGTTGATCCAGGCAGCCTTTTGCGGGCAGCAGCCCAGCTGGTCAAGACTGGTCGTATCCAGACTGGCGGCAGCACCATCACCATGCAGGTGGCGAAAAACTTCTTTTTGACCAGTGAGCGCAGTTTTTCCCGCAAGGCCAATGAAATCCTTCTGGCCCTGCAAATCGAGCGTGAACTGAGCAAAAACGAAATCCTCGAGCTGTACGTCAACAAGATCTACCTGGGCAACCGCGCCTATGGTATCGAAGCGGCAGCCAACGTGTATTACGGCAAGTCAATAAAAGATCTAAGCCTGGCACAAATGGCCATGCTCGCCGGCTTGCCGAAAGCGCCTTCGCGCTATAACCCGCTTGCCAACCCTGCACGCAGCATGGAGCGGCGCGACTGGATTCTCGGTCGCATGCTGAGGCTCGGGCACATCGACCAGCAGCAGTACGAAGAAGCGGTAAATGCCGAACAGGATGCCAAGCTACACATCAAAAGCCCCGATGTCTATGCCCCCTATGTCGCGGAGATGGTACGCCTTGAAATGATCAACCGGTACGGCAGCGATGCCTACACCGACGGCCTCAATGTGCGTACCACCGTACCCGCCGACCTGCAAAACCATGCCCAGCAGGCAGTTTTTCGTGGCCTCACCGACTATGACCGGCGCCACGGTTATCGCGGACCGGAAGCCAGGATAGAAAAACGCGGCGACTGGCAAAGCGCGCTGCGCAACACCAAACGCATCAACCAGTTCATTCCGGCCATTGTCAGTGCGGTGGCCAGCGACGGGATTTTTGTCATGCTGGCCGACGGCAGCGAAGAGCATGTTGACTGGCAAAGCATGCGCTGGGCAGCTCCTTTCCTCAGCAACTCCAGTCGTGGCGCGTCACCACGCAATCCCGCCGCTGTCGCCAGCGTCGGCGACCTGATTCGCGTTGAGCAAGGCGCAGATGGCAAACTGGCCTTCTCCCAGCTGCCGAAAATCCAGGCTTCACTGGTATCCCTCAATCCCCATGACGGAGCCATTCGCGCGCTGGTCGGCGGCCTGTCCTTCGAGCACAGCCACTACAACCGGGCCACCCAGGCACAGCGTCAGCCCGGCTCAAGCTTCAAGCCGTTCATTTACAGCGCAGCACTGGATGCAGGCTACACTCCGGCGACCCTGATCAATGACGCACCCATCGAAATCTTTGAAGCCGGCATGAAAGAAGTCTGGCGGCCAAAAAACTCCGACAACAACTTCCTCGGCCCGATCCGCTTGCGCGAAGGCCTGTATCGCTCACGCAATATGGTGTCCATCCGGATCCTGCAGGATATTGGCATCCCCTACACCCGTGATTACATCAGCCACTTCGGCCTGAAAAAAACCGACCTGCCGCCCAATCTGTCACTATCGCTTGGCTCGGCGACCCTGACTCCCATCGACCTGACCATAGCCTGGGCAGTGTTCGCCAACGGCGGCTACAAGGTTGACCCTTACATCATCCAGAGCATCAGTGACCGGGACGAGCGCACCATCTATGCAGCCAGCCCGGCCGTCACCCCGCAACTGGCCCAGACCCGCAAGACGGACGACCCCGACAGCAAGCCGGTACTGGCCGAAGCGGTGATCGACGAGCGCACCGCCTACCTCATGACAGATATCCTCAAGGACGTGATCAAGCACGGCACCGGCCGTCGCGCCCTGAGCCTGAAGCGCACCGACCTGGCCGGCAAGACCGGTACCACCAACGACTCCTTTGACAGCTGGTTCATCGGCTACAATTACAGCCTGCTGACCTCGGTCTGGGCCGGCTTCGATCAGCCGGAAACCCTCGGCCGGCGCGAATACGGCGCCACCATCTCATTGCCGATCTGGGTTGACTACATGGGCCAGGCGCTGGCCGACTCACCGGCCAGCAACCAGCCCGAGCCGCGTGGCCTGAGCGTTTTGCGGGTTGACCGTGAAAGTGGCAGACTGGCCTCCGCCAACAGCGCCAACAGCTACTTCGAGCTGTTCAAGCAGGAGGATACGCCCCCACGCATGGACGAATTCAGCCCGGTCTTCGACTTCGGCCAGGACAGTGGAGAAGCACCCGCGCAGACTCCTCAAGACAACCTGTTCGACCTGTTCTAGGCGCATTCAACGGGCAACAAAAAACCGGCATTGCCGGTTTTTTGTTGCCCGTTGAATGCGCCGTCAGAACTTGAACACATCATCAACCGACTGCAGCGGATAGTTTTCCGGATAAGGCAGCGTGGCTACACCGCTATCAATCGCAGCGCGGGCAACAGCATCAGCAACCAGGGTGATCAAGCGAGAATCTATCGGCTTGGGCAGAATGTAGTTGCGACCAAACTCCAGCTTCTCCAGCCCATAAGCGGCACAGACTTCCGCCGGACACGGCAGCTTCGCCAGTTCGCGAACAGCATGGACGGCTGCAATCTTCATTTCTTCGTTGATACGGGTCGCCCGCACATCCAGGGCACCACGGAAAATGAAGGGGAAACACAGGACGTTATTGACCTGGTTCGGATAATCTGAACGCCCGGTCGCCATGATGACATCAGAGCGCGTCGCATGCGCCAGCTCGGGGCGGATTTCCGGATCGGGGTTGGACGAGGCAAAGACGATCGGGTTGTCGGCCATGCGCTTGAGGTTCTCGGCGCTCAGCAAGTTCGGTCCGGACAAGCCGACGAACACGTCGGCCCCCTCCATCGCCTGCTCCAGCGTGTGCTGGTCAGTGGCATGTGCAAAAGCCGCCTTGTACTGGTTGAGATCGTCACGACCACTATGGATGACTCCCTTGCGGTCAACCATATAGATATTTTCCAGCTTCGCACCCAGACTGATCAGGAGTTTCATGCAGGCAGTGGCTGCCGCACCCGCCCCCAAACAGACAATTTTCGCATCCTCAAGTTTTTTACCGGCAATATCCAGCGCATTGAGCATGCCGGCCGCAGTCACAATGGCAGTACCGTGCTGGTCGTCGTGAAACACCGGGATATCACACTGCTCGATCAGCGCGCGCTCAATGTCAAAACACTCGGGCGCCTTGATGTCTTCCAGGTTGATGCCGCCAAAAGTGATGGAAATACGGCGCACGGTATCGATGAACGCCTGCGGGCTCTCCGATGCCACCTCGATGTCGAACACATCAACTCCGGCAAAGCGCTTGAACAGTACCGCCTTGCCTTCCATGACCGGCTTTGAAGCCAGCGGACCGGTATCACCCAGCCCCAGCACCGCCGTGCCATCGGAGACCACGGCCACCAGGTTACCCTTGTTGGTGTACTTGTAGGCCAGCGCAGGATCATCGGCAATTTCGCGCACCGGCTCGGCCACACCCGGACTGTAGGCCAGCGCCAGGTCGCGGGCACTGGACGTCGGCTTGGTCAGCTCGACGCTGGTTTTGCCTGGGCGTGGCGACATATGGTACTCGAGGGCTGCAGCTTTAAGGTCTGACATGATGGGCGTTCCACTAGAAAAAAGAGGGTGGAGCTGGCTGACACGCTGGCAGCCGTTCCTTTATTTTTAGGGTAATGAGCATACGCAAGATAGGACGTCCCGACAAGTGCGACAATAAGCCTGCCAACGACTGTCCGGACATAAAAAAAGCGCCCGATGAAGGCGCTTTTTTGATAACACAGTTGCTTACTTGCTGGCAAAACCGCCAAAACGCTGTTTGAAGCGGTCGATGCGGCCACCAACGTCCAGCACTTTTTGCTTGCCGGTGTAGAAAGGGTGGCATTCGGAACAAACATCGATGCTGATGTCTTGTGCCAGGGTAGAACGGGTCTTGATGACATTACCGCAGCTGCAGGTAGCGCTAATGTCGGCATAATTTGGGTGAATATCAGCTTTCATGGTGTGTCCTCAAATATGAAATTGTGCCGCCATCCAACCCCATTGTTGAATACCGCACACGACAAGGGCGCAAATGATACCAGAGGATGCGCCACATGCAAGGAAATATTCGTTGTTTGTGGTTAAATAGACAGGTCTTTTCTCGGTGCCTGCCCGCTACGCACCGTAACACTAGGAGTTTATCGTGACCAATACTGCCCAACGCCTGTTTCCCGCCACCCGCCTGCGCCGCAATCGCCGCGACGAGTTCTCCCGTCGCCTGGTATGTGAAAACCGCCTGAGCGTGGACGACCTGATCCTGCCGGTTTTTGTGCTGGACGGTGAAAACCAGCGTGAGGCAGTGCACTCCATGCCCGGCGTCGAGCGCCTGTCCATCGACCTGTTGCTGCAGGAAGCCGAACGCTGGGTGGCATTGGGCATTCCTGCCCTGGCACTGTTTCCGGTCACGCCACCCGAGCACAAGTCACTGGACGCCGCCGCAGCCTGGGATCCAGACGGTATTGCCCAGCGTGCCACCCGCGCCCTGCGCCAGAAATTCCCCGAGCTGGGCATCATCACCGACGTGGCACTGGACCCCTTCACCACCCATGGCCAGGACGGCATTCTGGACGACAACGGCTACGTCCTGAACGACGAAACTGTTGACGCACTGGTACGCCAGGCATTGTCCCACGCCGAAGCCGGCGCCCAGGTGGTGGCTCCGTCCGACATGATGGACGGCCGCATCATGGCCATTCGTGAAGCACTGGAAAATGCCGGCCACACCAACACCCGCATCATGGCCTATTCGGCCAAGTACGCCAGCGCCTACTACGGTCCCTTCCGCGACGCCGTCGGCTCGGCAGCCAACCTCGGCAAGGCCAATAAATTCACCTACCAGATGGACCCGGCCAACGGCAACGAAGCCCTGCATGAAGTGGCCACCGACCTGGCCGAAGGCGCCGACATGGTCATGGTCAAGCCCGGCATGCCTTACCTGGACATCGTCTGGCGCGTGAAGGAAGAGTTCAAGGCGCCCACCTTTGCCTATCAGGTCAGCGGCGAGTACGCCATGCACATGGCCGCGATCCAGAACGGCTGGCTGGGTGAAGAAGTCATCATGGAGTCCCTGCTGGCATTCAAGCGCGCCGGTGCCGACGGCATCCTCACTTACTTCGCCGCACGCGCCGCCGAACTGCTGCAGCAACAATAGCTCCTCCTGTAGGTGCGAATTTATTCGCACATTTGATGTGCTGCCAATTTATTCGCACCTTTGATATATGGGCATTTTTTGTACAAACAAATTCGTACCTACAGGTATGTAATCTGCAGTCTCATCACCGTCAAATACGTCATCACCGCGCCTGATGCGGTGATTTCCAGCAGCTACAGGACAAATCAACATGCAGCCAGACAGCCCCGCCCCCGCCAGCATCGCCCTGGATGATAGCAGTCTGTACATCAACCGTGAGCTGTCCCAGCTGCAATTCAACATCCGTGTGCTGGAGCAGGCACTCGACGAATCGGTGCCACTGCTGGAGCGGCTGAAATTCCTGCTGATCTTCTCCAGCAACATGGACGAGTTCTTTGAAATCAGGGTAGCCGGCCTCAAGCGCCAGGTGGCCTATTCGCGCCCGCGCATTGACGCCGACGGTATCCAGCCCCAGCAGGCACTGGCCCGGATTGCCGAAATCGTGCATGAACAGGTCGAGCGCCAGTACCACATTCTCAACCAGACCCTGCTGCCGGCACTGGCCGAAGAAGGTATCCGTTTCGTGCGCCGGCGTTACTGGACGCCAGCCATCCGCAACTGGGTTGCCGAGTTTTTCAACGCCGAGGTCGCGCCAGTGGTCACGCCCATCGGCCTGGACTCGGCCCATCCCTTCCCGCTGCTGGCCAACAAGAGCCTCAACTTCATCGTCGAGCTGGAAGGGGTTGATGCCTTCGGTCGTGACTCCGGGCTGGCCATCCTGCCGGCCCCGCGCAGTCTGCCACGCCTGATCCGCATTCCCGACGAGCTGACCAGCGGCGGCGTGCAGCATGTATTCCTGTCATCCATGATCCATGCCCATGCCGATGACCTGTTTCACGGCATGAGCGTCAAGAGTTGCTACCAGTTTCGCCTCACCCGCAACGCCGACCTGTCGATGGAGGTTGACGATGTTGCCGACCTGGCCAGCGCCCTGCGCGGCGAACTCTACGCCCGGCGTTTTGGTGACGCGGTACGCCTGGAAGTTGCCGACAACTGTCCGCCACACCTGGTTGAATATCTGCTGCAACAATTCAATCTCGGCCCGGACGAGCTGTACCTGGTGAACGGGCCGGTCAACCTGACCCGGCTGTTTGCCATTACCGAGCTTACCAGCCATCCGCACCTGCGTTTTGTGCCTTTCACACCCGCCATCCCCAAGGCGCTGCTCAAATCCGAAAGCCTGTTCCAGGCCATCGCCCGGCAGGACGTACTGCTCTATCACCCCTACGAATCCTTTACCCCGGTGATCGATTTTCTGCGTCGCGCTGCCCAGGACCCGGCGGTACTGGCCATCAAACAGACCCTGTATCGCTCCGGCGCTGACTCGGAAATTGTCGATGCGCTGGTCGAGGCTGCCCGCAACGGCAAAGAGGTGACCGTCGTCATCGAACTGCGCGCCCGCTTTGACGAAGAGTCCAACCTCGCTCTGGCCAGCCGCCTGCAAGCCGCCGGTGCCGTGGTCATCTATGGCATGCTCGGTTTCAAGACCCACGCCAAACTCGCCCTGGTGTTGCGCCGCGAACAGGACACACTGGTACGCTACGCACATCTGGGTACCGGTAACTACCACGCCGGCAACGCCCGGCTGTACACCGACTACAGCCTGCTCACCGGTAACCGCGAACTGTGCGAAGACATCTCCAGCCTGTTCAACCAGCTGGTTGGCATGGGCAAGGCCAAAGCGATGCACTGCATGCTGCATGCACCCTTTACCCTGCGTCACGCCCTGAACGAAATGATCATCCAGGAAGAAAGCAACGCGCTGGCCGGCCTGCCGTCCCACATCGTGATCAAGGTTAACGCCCTGACCGACGACAAAATCATCCGTGCGCTGTACCGTGCCAGCCAGGCCGGTGTACGGATCGACCTGATTGTGCGCGGCATGTGTTGCCTGCGCCCCGGCATTTCCGGCATTTCCGACAACATCCAGGTACGCTCGATCATCGGTCGTCAGCTGGAGCACAGCCGGGTGTATTACTTCCTCAATAGCGGCGGCGAAGAAAAGCTGTTTCTGGCCAGCGCCGACTGGATGGAGCGTAACCTCGACAAGCGTATTGAAGCCTGCTTTCCGCTAACAGACGCAAAAATGATCAGACGGGTCAAGAAAGAACTGGGGCAGTACCTGCGCGACAACACCCATGCCTGGCTATTGCAGTGCGACGGCAGCTATGTACGCCAGCAGCCGCAACCCGATGAAAAGCCATGCCATGCCCAGCAACGCCTGCAGGACAAGCTGGGCCTGCCGCTGATAGAAACCTGAAACCGCTCGTGTAGATACTCTGTTTAAATGCAAGCTTTTTTGTGTTCCGGACTGAACAGCTTTGCCGAATCAAACGGCGTATCGTTTTTGATACAGGCCCAAACTCCCATCAGGTATTTACGCATCAAGGCGCATTGGGCCTGTATTTTT
>WPCI01046489.1_pt1 | contig 41130 bp, 35 predicted proteins | sample 5399871 | NCBI WGS metagenome assembly WPCI01 (sample SAMN12869469, study PRJNA574797) | sludge metagenome | isolation source: wastewater treatment of pH7 | place: China:Beijing | collected 2019-05-20 | reverse complement strand
GGCGCTCTTCCAGCTGAGCTACAGCCCCGAAGGGACGAATAATCCTATCGGGATCAGGCGACCGGAGCTGACTTGCCGGATGCCTGGCCAAGGCTGAGCTCGATGCGAGGTGCTTCGTGCCAGAGATCCTCGAGGTCATAGCGTTCACGAGCCTCCTCGGTGAAGATATGAAGCACGCTGTCCAGATAGTCGAGCACGTTCCATCCTGCGTCACTTGAACGATCGGGGTTCACCGGCAAAAGGGCACGGTCCTTCTTCAGACGCAAGTGGACCTCTTCGGCAATCGCTTCGGCCTGGCGTTCATTGCGGGCCGTGCAGATCACAAGGTTGTCGGTGTACGTGACCAGCTCGCGCATGTCGAGACAGACGATGTCCTCGCCGAGCTTGTCATCCACCAGCCGGGCGATTTCCCGGCTCAGGTCTTCACTGGTTTCTGTCATACAGATCCTCATTCTTGATCATTTCCACTGCCTCGTGCGGAACCAGGTGCTCCCAGGGTCCGCCGGCCTCGATTCTCTCCCTGACCAGAGTCGATGAAATATCCACCTGCGGCATCGCGAAGAATTCAAGTCTTTCCACACCATCCAATTTCTCGAAGACCGATTCGATCTCCGCGCGGCCGACCCCGGAACGCGGTGCGACCGCCACCCTCGCCAGCTCCAACACCCTTTCCGGGCGATGCCAATCCCCGAATCCGAGGGCGGCATCGGCGCCCGTCAGGAGGAAAATCTGCCTGTCAATTCCGGTTGACTGGATCTCCTCAAGAGTGTCACATGTGCAGGACGGTCCCTCCCGTCGAACTTCGATATCACTGACCTCGATCCAGCCGATCTCGCCGAACGCCGCCTCGGCCAACAACAGGCGGAGTTCCGGACGGGGTGCTCCGCGGGAGTCCTTGTGCCAGGGATTTCCGGTCGGCACCACCAGCACCCGGTCAAGTCCCAGGGTGAACCGGGCTTCGGCCAGCAGAATCGAGTGGCCGAGAGTCGGAGGGTTGAAGGAAGACCCGAAGACTCCGATCCGGGTCACGTCAGCCGCGCACCTGACCCTCGCCCTCGACCACGTACTTGGTAGTGGTCAGCTCCCGCAGGCCAACCGGTCCGCGAGCGTGGAGTTTCTGGGTCGAGACACCGATCTCAGCTCCCATCCCGTATTCAAACCCGTCGGTGAACCTGGTTGACGCGTTCACATAGACCGCGGCGGAATCGACTCCCTGGACGAAGATCCCGGCCGCCTGGGAATTGTCGGTGACGATCGCATCGGAATGGCCGCTTCCGTGCCGGTTGATGTGTTCGATCGCTTCCTCGATGTCACCAACGACCCGAACCGAGAGTTTCAGATCCAGGTACTCGGTGTCCCAGTCTTCAGGGGTGGCGACACCTACACGGGTGTCACCCGCATTTTCTCGCGTTGCTTCATCGCCGATCAGCTCCACACCACCGCTACTCAACTCGGCCAGCGCCGGAGGCAGGAAGGCAGCAGCGACCGAGGCGTCGACCAGCAGGGTCTCGGCCGCGTTGCAGACGCCGGGACGCTGGATCTTGGCGTTGTATGCGATCGCCCGGGCCATCTCCAGGTTGGCATCCGAGTGGACGTAGACATGGCAGATTCCGGCCGCAGCGAAAATCACCGGCACTGTCGCGACTTCCTCCAGGGTCTTCTTCAACCCTTCCCCTCCGCGTGGAATCAACAGATCCACCACGGCATCCTGGGTGGCGAGATCCGCAATTGATTCACGACCGCCGCCGACCGACATCACCACAGCGTCCGCCGGAAGCCCTGCTTCCAGAAGGCCCGTACGAACAACCTCGGCCAGGGCGGAATTGGTCCGCTCCGCATAGCTGGAACCCTTGAGCAGGATCGAGTTCCCGGATTTGATGGTCAGTGCTGCGCAATCGATGGTGACGTTGGGCCGGGCCTCGTATACAACCGCGACAACTCCGAGCGGCACCCGGATCTTGTTCAACCGAAGGCCGTTCTCCAGGGTGCCGGCTTCGAGTACTTCACCGACCGGATCGGGCAGCGAAACGACTTCGCGCACACCGGCCGCCATCGCTTCCACCCTTTCCGGGGTGATAGTCAGGCGATCGGTGAGGGCAGAGCTCAGGCTCTGGGCCCGCTCATCAGCCAGATCAGCCCGGTTCGCGTCGATGATCGCTTCAACCGACTCCCCGAGACCGCGGGCGATTGCCTCAAGGGCATTGTCCTTGACTTCAGTTGATGCCGCAGCCATTACCCTCGCTGCACTCTTGGCGGTTTCTGCGTCGGTGACAATGTCCTTGGTGGCTGCTTCCATGCGCGAAGGGTACCGACTCATGCTCACCTGCCCGACCGTGCAGCGCACCAGCACCGACTGAAGACGCGACCTTCAACTGGCCACCCGAGGTGGCGGCTCAAGGCCAACCGAGGTGGCAACTCAGGCCAAAACGAATTGGTCTCGGTGGATCAGTTCCTCCGCGGCCTGTGGCATCAGTTCAAGCACCTCGGCACTCTTCATGCCCTTGATGCGCTCTGCTTCAGCCGCCGAGTAATTGGCGATGCCCTTGCCGATCACAGCATCCGTGGTCACCACCTCGACCGCATCCCCGGCTTCGAAACTCCCGTCGATGGCGGTGACGCCTACCGGCAGCAGGCTGGAGCCTCTGCTTCTCAGAACCCGCGCGGCGCCTTCATCGACCACGATCCGTCCGGCCACCGGCTTGGCATGGCGCAGCCATTGTTTGAAGGCCGGCTCACCGCTGCTCAGCGCCCGAAAGGCAGTACCAGCAGCAGCTCCGGCGGCGGCTAGTGCCAGGGTCTCGTCAACGGTTCCGTTGCAGATCCGGACTTCAATCCCGGAACCGCTCGCCATCCCGGCAGCTGCGACCTTGCTCCGCATCCCGCCGGTTCCGAACACTGAAGTCCTGTCACCGATCTCCATCGCTTCGAGGTCTGTCGGCTGCCTCACATCCTCGATCAGCTTCGCACTGGAATCCCGGGAAGGGTCGGCAGTGAAAACACCGTCGGTATTGGTCAGCAGCACCAGCAACCGGGCTTCAAGCATGATCGCGACCTGCGCGGCGAGGAAATCGTTGTCCCCGAAGGTGATCTCGTCGGTTGCCGTGGTGTCGTTTTCGTTGATGACCGGCACCACGCCCCAGTCGAGCAACCGCCTAAGGGTCTGCCGGGCGTTGACGTAAGTGGTGCGGTTGGCGACATCGTTCGCGGTCAGCAGAACCTGGGCTGCGGCGGCCTCGCCGGCCTCCAGCCGGGTTTCGTATTCGCGAAAAAGTGAACCCTGACCGACTGCGGAAGCGGCCTGGAGCTCATCGATCGCCCGTGGCCGCGCCTCCAGCCCGAGCAGCCGGATTCCCCTGGCGATTGATCCGGAGGTCACCATCACCAGCGGTTCGCCAGCCCGCGCCAGAGCGGCGGCCTGTGAGCAGACGGAATCCAGAACGTCAGTACGCAGGCTGCCGTCGTCCGCGGAGACGATTGAAGAACCGAGTTTCACCACCAGAGTCATGGATGACCAAGCCTAATTCGCCGGATCAGTTTCTGCGCGATGACGCTGGTCCCACAACCTGGATCCCGTACGGCACGACCGGCGCTGTCAACAACAGGAGGTCATCCGGTCAGTAAAGCTCGAACTCGTATTCGCCCACCCGGATTTCATTCCCCGATTCGAAGCCTGCCCGTTTCAGTTCCGCCATCACCCCGATCTCGGTCAGGCGGGTCTCGAGGTAGCCGAGCGCTTCCTCGTTGTTGACGTCGAAACGCTCGAACAGAACTTCGATCCCGTGTCCGTGGATGCGAAACACACCACTTTCTTCCTCTTCGACCGAATAGCCACCCTCGCCTTTGGGCCGATAGGTCAGGTGCTCTGCCTCGAAGTCGACTTCGAGGCCGTCGGCATCCCGGGTGACGGGAACCTCGACGTGATCCGGGACAAAACGGACGATGGATTCCGTCAGGCGTTCCAGGCCTGCCCCTGTAGCCGCGGAGACGGGGATCACACCAAGCACTGCTTCACCGAGTTCCCGGTCCCATTCCTCGACCTGGCCAGCGATGTCCGCTTCGGTCCAAAGGTCCGATTTTGAGAGTACAAGCAGTTCCGGAAGGTTCTCGAGCCCCGTCGAGTGAGCGGCGAGCTCGGCCCTGACCGCCCGGTAGTTGGCGAGGGGCTCGCCATCGGAGGGGGCGAGCTCGACCACGTGAATGAGCATCGCGCATCGTTCGACATGGGCGAGGAACTCGTGGCCCAGACCTGCCCCTTCGGCGGCACCTTCGATCAGGCCGGGAATGTCAGCCAGAACCACCTGGCGGTCAGGAGTCTCGATCGTGCCGAGCACCGGTTCCAGGGTCGTGAACGGATAGTCAGCCACCTTCGGATCGGCCCGGGTCAGCCGGGAGAGCAGCGAGGACTTGCCGGCATTCGGCAGGCCGATCAGACCCGCATCGGCGAGCAGTTTGAGGCGGAGTTCCACCCAGCCGGACTCGCCGGAGGTGCCATTTTCGGCGAAACGGGGAGCCTGCCGGACCGAGGTCGAAAACCGTTTGTTGCCGTGACCGCCGCGGCCACCACGTGCGAGTACCGCAGTCTGGCCCGGTTCGGTCAGGTCGATCAGAGCTCCATCAACCGAACTCGCCTGGGTTCCGGGGGGAACATGAATGACCAGGTCTTCACCCCGGGCACCCTGCTTGTTCGATCCTTCTCCGTGATGGCCGCGCCCTGCCCGGAAGTGCTTCGAGCGAAGGGCGCCGAGATCCCGCCTTGACGGATCGCATTCGAGCAGGACTCCGCCGCCGTGACCGCCGTCACCACCGTCAGGACCGCCCCGGGGCACATGGGCCTCGCGGCGAAAGGAAATGGAGCCGTTACCTCCGGCCCCGCCTTCCACGAAAATCTTTGCTTTGTCGTAAAGCACCGCCCAAGGTTACGGCCCGGGCACCCGGTCAGGCTTGCCAGCAGCGGCCTGTCCGGATAGTCTGCCGATCCCCGCCAGAAGGAAACTGGCGAACCACCAGATGTAGCGACCAAGGGACTTGTCATTCATGAAACTCAAGGGAATCGCCGGAATCGTGACCGTGCTGGCTGCCGTTCTGGCATTTAGCGCGACCGCAGCAGAAGCCCGCAGCTACGTTCCTTCATTCAGCGCCGTGAAGCGGGATAAGGGCCCGGTGTTCCGAGAAGGTTGCCTGATCGTCGGTCCCCAGGCGAGGTCTGGACAGTGCTACTACGGAAGCCGCAAGTCATCGAAGAAGGTGGTGATTTTCGGGGACTCGCATGCACTCCAGTGGACGCCCGCCCTGATCGAAGTTGCCAAGCGCCGTGACTGGCGGCTGATCGCCCTCCTTCGTGGCAATTGCACTGCGGCGCTGGTCAACGTCGACGCCTACTGCGACCGCTGGCGGCGGAACAGCCTGAAGCGAATTCGCAAGGAGAAGCCCGGCCTGATCATCGTGGCCAGCAATACCGGGCCGAACATGACAATCCGTCGTGGTGGCAGAACCCTGAGCCGGGCTGCGGCTGAGAGGCATCTGACCCGGGGAATGGCAAAAACCCTGCGGACCTTGAAGCGCACCGATGCCGACGTGACTCTGATGCGTGATCTCGCCATGTCAAAGAATTTCCTGCCTTCGGTCTGTGTCTCGGAGAACCGGTCGAGACCGGGCCGCTGCACATTCAGGGCGTACCGGCCCCCAGCTCTTTCCTATGACTTCAAGGCAGCCCGGCAGGTCAAGGGTGTGACGATCATCGATCCTCTGGTGAAGATCTGTCCGCAGCACACCTGCAAGGCGGTGCATGGCCGCTACCTGAAGTTCCGGGACCGCTTCCACATCAGTGCGACCTACTCACGACTGCTTGACAATTGGCTCGCTTCGCGTCTCGAAAATCCCTGGTGAAACACACCGGCGTAACGGTTTTGGCTCTCTGCCTGACCGTTCTCCTCGTCTCTGCCGCTCCGGCCGATGCCCGCTTCATCCCGGGCCTGAACCGGGTTGCCGCTGACAAAGGTCCGGTCTACCGGCTCGGCTGCCTTATGGGACATGCCCGTGTTCGCTCCGGCCCCTGTCGTTTCGGAGATGTCAGATCCGGCAAGAAGGTTGTCCTTTTCGGTGATTCGCATGCGATGCAATGGGGTCCCGGCCTGATCCGGCTGGCAAAGAAGAAAAACTGGCAGGTGATCGCCCTGACCCGGGCTAGCTGTACTGCCGCACTGGTCCAGGTCGATTACTACTGCAACACCTGGCGACGCAATTCCCTCAAGCGGATCCGCCGGATGCGTCCGGGACTGGTGGTGGTTGCATCCGCTGCCAACAGCGAGGCATACGATCTGGGTGGACTGAGCAGAGACGCGAGCGAGCCGTACCTTGTCAAGGGTCTGATCGGCACTCTCCGACGGCTGAACCGCTGGTCAAAGAAGACCGTGGTAATCCGCGACCAGGCAGTAACTCCCTTCAGCATGACCCTCTGCCTGCGCTCGAACACCACGACTCCGGGCCGCTGCGGTTTCCGGCCTTCACGCCCCCGCGCCTGGTCATACGACTACAAGGCGGCGCGCAGAGTACGCGGCGTGCCGGTGATCGACCCGATGCGCCTGCTCTGTTCCAACGGCTGGTGCCATGCGGTTGATCACGACTACCTCATCTACCGCAACCAGGGCCACCTCAGCGCATCATTCACCAGGTACCGCTACGACTGGCTGGAACGCAACCTCGGGGATCCCTGGAAGTAATTGGACGGCTACGCGGCAACCCCTCTCAACTGCACCAGTCGTCTGCGCTGTAGTCCCATTCTTCAAGCTCCCAGTCTTCCAGGTCGGTCGGAGGCGCCGACGGATCAAAGCCGGCCGCACCGGCCGGGGTGACCGTGATCACCCTGCCCGGGTCGTCCCGGTCCAGGCTCACATTGGTTGACCTGACGTTTCCACCGGGGTCGATCGCGTCAATGCGGGCGGTCGCCTGGTCGCCGCTGTAAAGACAGATCCCGATCGTGAAGGTCCGGCCGAAGTTGCCTGTTTCGAAGAACTCTTCCGCGTGGTTTCCGAAGTCACCTTCCTCGGGGATGATGTCGGTGACCAGGAATGAGTCGGGAATTCCGCCCAGGCTGCCGTACCAGGCGTGCTCTCCAGCCACATCCCAGGTGTGAAGGTCGACATCCGTGTCGTTGTCCCAGCTGATTCTCGCCCTCATCCGCGGCGGGTCCTGAACGGCACCGGCACCCCCACATTCCGGGTCAGACCAGAGTTCCTTGTTGTATCCGTCATTCAGCGACCAGCTCACTGAAACCGGACCGAACTTTCCGCCGAGCCCGAGCTTGCCAAGGGTCATGTTCCAGCGGCAGCCTTCCCCGTCCATCCGGTAGTCGAGAGAGTTGCCGATCGACATGTGCAGGCTACCCACGTCACCGATCCCGATACCCAGCTCGAAATCGAGCTTGACGCCGGCCGTCAGGGCCACTGAGGGGCCCTGAATTTCCAGATACGGGTCCGGGGAATAGGGCGAGAAGTGTGGCTTGACGGTGAGGGGGCTGGCTTTCACCTTTGCGCCGATCATCGCTCCGACCTTTACCCCCGCGTCAATACTGGAGGAAGACTGGATCGACACTTCGGCACCCGGTGACATCTTGCCGTAGACCGGCACCAGACCGGCCATGCCCTGGACCTTGAAGCCCGGGAGGTTCAACGAGCAGGAAACACCTGCCCGGGCTTCGATCCGCACCCCGGCCCTCATTGTCAGGTAGAGACGGATGTCGGCGCCGGTGGGGATTTTCGTGAAGAGGACCTTCGTGCTTGTCCAGCCGCCGTCCATGTACAGATCCTCGATCTCCACATAGGGATTGACCCCGGAGCCACCCGTATCGCAGGAGAGTCCGACCCGGCTTTGCCGCAACGATGAAGTCAGCGTCGAACCGAGAATCATGTTTGGTACTGCTTCGTACATGTCCGCCGCCGTGAGGGCGAGCAGGGTGCCTCCTCCGCTGGCTTCCGCGTTGGTTACATGCGAGAGCAAGCCGTTCGGCAAGAGGTCCGAAGGCGGGGCCGAGACGATCTTGCCGATCAGGGCAGTCGAATCGCCGGCGACGAGAACCCCCTGCGGGTTTGCCGGATCACCCAGGACCTGGAGCACTTCGGAGCCGAGCGAGGTCACGTTGGGGTTCACAACCGTTCCGTAAAAAGCATTTACAGAGCGGCTCCGCCCCTTCTTTACCCGGATGGTCTTCGTTGACCAGACCGGCTCCGCACTGGCCCCGGCACGGATCGTCTCGACGTCTCGGGGCAGGATGACCCTTTTCATCCGGATCCGGTACTTGCCGGGACGGGCCTTGCGGATGACCACCTTGCCGACCCGGGTGATCTTCTTGTGGAATTTGCGCTTCTTTCGCGGGCCGAGCCGGGGACCCTTGACGATCACCTTCGCAGGAGAACCTGCCGGCAAGCCACCTACCCGGATCACGAGGCGGCCGAAGCCTGCCTTCCGGCGTTTGCGGCTTGTTTCCGCCCCTGGAAGCGAGCCGGTGATGGCATGCCCTGACGTGGCGGACGGCGAAGGCGACGCCGGCGTCGGCGACCCGGTCGCCGGTTGTGCGACGAGAAGGCCGACAAGCAGCAACCCCGCGAAAACCCCGATCAAACGATCCCTCATGGACTTCTCCCTTTGACTGGACGGACCCGTAATCTAGAGGTTCTGGACGCAGAGGTTCTGACTGAATCGTTCCCCAGAACCAAAACGACCCGCCGGCGGCGGGTCGTTTGAGGTGAATTTCGGGAGTGCTACTCGGCCGGAGTGACCGAAATGGTGCGGCCGCGGCGGCCGGGTTTGAACGCGACCGTGCCCGGGCGTGTGGCGAAGATCGTGTGATCACGGCCCAGGCCGGTCCCCTCCCCCGACCAGAACTTTGTGCCGCGCTGGCGAACGATGATCTCGCCGCCGGAAACTTCCTGGCCTGCGAAAACCTTCACCCCGAGCATCTTCGGGTTTGAATCACGACCGTTCCTTGAGGAACCGAGTCCTTTCTTATGCGCCATCGGTGTCCTCCTTCTTGGCCGCCGGCTTCTTCGCGGCGGGCTTCCTGGCGGCCGGCTTCTTCGCGGCGGCCTTTGTTTCAGTCTTGGTTTCAGCCTTCGCGGCGGGCTTCTTTGCCGCCGGCTTCCTGGCAGGCGCCTTCTTCCCGGCGGTCTCCGCCTTCGCCTCGGTCGCCGGCTTCTCTTCCGCCTTGTCGGCGGCAGCCTTCTTCGGGGCGACCTTCTTCTTCGCGCCGGCACCAAGCTTGGTGATCTCGAGCCTGGTCAACTCAGACCGGTGCCCGGCCCTTCTGCTGTAGCCCTTTTTCGCCTTGTACTTGAAGACCTTGATCTTGTCGCCGCGCTCGTGACCGGTGACCTTGGCCTCGACCTTGACCTTTTCAAGGCCTTTGGCGTCAATCACAACCTCATCGCCACTGAACATGACCGGACGAAGCGAAACCTTGTCGCCCTCATCCGCCTTCAGGCGATCAACGACCAGCACCGAGCCCTCTTCGACCCGGTACTGCTTGCCACCACTTTCAATTACCGCGTACATTTCTTGCTCAAATCCTTGTCTGGTCTTCTGTAGACCTAAGTCTTCTCAGCCATGAGTCGGCGGGACCGAGGATCAACTGCCGGCGTCTTCCTTCTTGCGACCACGCCTGCGTCGTCCGCGCCTCAGGCCGAACGGACCCGATTTTACCGGTTTATCGCCGTTTTCACCTTCTTCGTCCCCTTTTGGAGCGGATTCGGCTCTGGGTTTGGGGTCCCCGCCGTTCTTCGAACTGGCTGAGGAACCTTCGCCCCGGGACCTGGGCTTCTCTTCGGGCTTCGACTCGTTCTTCTTCTGGCGCGCACCCCCGTCGCCTTTGCCGCCACGATTGCCGGACTGCCTGCTGCGCGACTGGCCGTTCCTTGCCTGGCCCGCAGCTTTTTTCGGTTCTTCCGGCTGGGCTTCCTCGGGCAGTAGTTCGGCCACCGCCGAGGCCCGCTCTACCGATTCGATGCGGACCATCTTGCGTTCACCGACCACATTCGCGGCTCCGGTGATGCTGATGATGTACGAGTCGATCCGGGCGATCGCGTCGTCAGCGTTGTACATGTGTGGCTCTTCGATCTTGACGAAGACCTCTTCCCCGGGCCGGAAAGGCAGGGCACGCTCCTCGATGGCCGTACGGTCGCCCGATTCGATCAGTTCGAAATTGTCGATTGTCAGTGCTTCGCCTCCCTCGAAGTGAAACTGTTTGCCGGTTTCCTCTTCCAGCTCGATCAGGCCCGAGTCCGGATCGTTCAGGAGGGCCGCGACTTTCGGATGGACCCGGACCAGGAAAGCCTCGTCGTCCGGGTGATCCGCGGCAATTTCGTTCATCTTGCGAAGACCTTCCAGCGCCACGGTTTCGGCTGAAAGCACGACGCCGTCGCCTTCGCATGTCGGACACTTGACCGTGAGGATCTCCCGGACCCCGTCGGTGATGTTCTGGCGGGTCATCTCGACCAGACCGAGCGGTGAAATCTCGACCAGGTAGCTCTTCGACTTGTCCGCGTCGAGGGCATCGCGAAGGGTGCCGAGCACCTTGTCCCGGTTTTTGCCCTTTGCCATGTCTATGAAATCGATGACGATGATTCCACCGATGTCGCGCAGCCTGAGCTGGCGGACAACTTCGGCGGCAGCTTCCGTGTTGACCCTGGTGATGGTCTCTTCAAGGCCGCCCTTGCCGCGGCCGGTAAAGGAGCCCGAGTTGACATCGATCACCGTCAAGGCTTCCGTGTAGTCGATGATCAGGTATCCGCCGGACGGAAGGTCGATTCGCCGTCCAAGGGTCGACTGGATCGCCTTCTCTATCTCCCACTTTTCGAAGAGCGGCTTCTTGCCCCTGTAGCGCTCGACACCTTCAACGAGCTCTGGTGCGGTGCGCTGGAAGAAACTCGTAACCCGGTCGTATTGCTTCGGGTCATCAATGATCGCCTTGTCAAATTCATTGAGGAAGACATCCCGGAGCACCCGGACCGGAAGGTCCTGCTCCTGAAAGACCAGCGAAGGCGCCTTGGCGTCCTGCTTGCGTTTTTCAAGTACCCCATCGAGCCGGTGGAGATAGGCAATCTCCCGAGTGAAATCTGTCTTCTTCGCGCCGTGGGCTGCGGTGCGGACGATGAGCCCGCCTGGACCCTCGTAGGTCCTGCCGACCATGCGGCGTAGGCGGTCCCGCTCCTTGTCGGCCAGACGGCGACTCACCCCGACCCCGGAACCATGTGGCGCATAGACCAGGTAGCGACCGGCGATGGTCACGTTCATCGAAAGGCGGGCTCCCTTCGACTTGATCGGATCCTTGATCACCTGGACCAGGATCTCCTGCTTGGGCTTGATCAGCTCGTCGATCCGACGCCCCTGACCGCGACCGCGACGCGGGGCCTGCTGGCCGTCGGGAAGGAGGATTTCGTCAACGTGAAGGAACCCGTTGCGTTCCAGCCCTATGTCGACGAAGGCCGCTTCCATCCCGGGCAGGACGTTGTCGACCTTGCCCAGGTAAATGTTCCCCACCAGGGAACGGCCGCCCCGGCGCTCGATATAAACCTCGGCGACCTCACGCTTTGACTTGACGGTCTTGGCCTCGAGTACGGCCACGCGGGTTTCGCCGCGATCGGCCGATACAACAATCGTTTTTTTCATTTGGAAATCGTTTTCCGTTCAGAGTGGTTACCGGTGGATTCTCAGTCGATCCACGGGCTCCTCTGCGCGGCGTGCGACTCGATGTGGATGCTCTGCAGGACCCCGATCATGAGGAAGGTCGCGATGATTGCCGACCCGCCATAGCTCATCAGCGGCAATGGAATGCCGGTGATCGGCATGATGCCGAGGTTCATTCCCACGTTTACGAAGACCTGGAAGATAACCGCGGCGGCTATTCCTGCCGCGACCAGAGTTCCGTAGAAATTCTTCGAGAGCGTCATCAGACGCAGCGCCCGCCAGAAGAGCAGGGCGAAAAGGGATAAGACCAGCGCCGCGCCGACGAATCCGTAGCGTTCGGCAACCACGGCGAAAATGAAATCCGTGTGCCGTTCGGGAACGAATCCGAAGCGGGACTGGGTGGCCTGGTCGCCTCGACCGGTGGTTCCACCGGCTCCGATTCCGACCTTGGCCTGATTTTGCTGGTAGCCCGCGTCACCGATGTCGGAGGACGGGCTGAGGAATGACGTCAGTCGTTCCTGCTGATACTCCTTGAGCACCGGGACTCCGGCCGCCGGCATGACGACCAGAACCACGGCGATGAAACCTGTCAGGGCGACCCCGATCACTGCCAGATGCGACCAGCGCACCCCTGCCGCGACCATGATCGCAATGGTTATCGCGCCGAAAACGAGCGACGTTCCAAGGTCCTGAAGAAGGACCAGGCCCGTCGGCACGAGACCGAGCGCCAGATAGCGGAAGCTCCGCCCCGCTTCGGAGCCACGTTTGGCCCCGTCAATCACAAACCCGGCCAGGGCGAGAATGAGCAGCAATTTGCCCAGCTCGGCCGGCTGGAAGGTAAAGAATGGAAGTTCGAGCGAGTTGGTCGATCCGCGTGCGGCCACACCAAATGTGAACACCGCGAAAATCGAGGCGCAGAGGAACGTGTAGATACCGACACGTAGTTCCCTGAAGCGGGAATAGTCAATGCGGGAGACGGCAATCATTCCGATGATTCCAACCAAACCATAGAGAGCTTGCCGCTGAACGTACTGCTCGGGTGCCCCGGCAATGTTCTCTCCGGACGCTTCGTAGAGCGTGAAGAGTGAACAGGCGATAAGACCCAGAGCAGAAAAAGCGAGCCAGCCGTCCATGCCGGCCAGGCCCGCTCTTTCCAGCAGGCCGAGGCGCGGGTCACGCGTTGAGTGTCTGGACAGCCGCGACGATTCCACTACTCGACGCTCCCCCCGCCACCGGAAACCGGCTTCGCCTGCTTGTCAAAGTAGGCCTGCATGATCTGAAGCGCCACGGGTGCCGCCGTATCGGCACCGAACCCGCCTTCTTCAACCGTAACGACGACCGCGATTTCCGGATCTTCATAGGGTGCCAGCACTGCATACCAGGCCTGGTCGGCTTTCGGCTGCCGTTCGGCGGTACCTGTCTTGCCGGCGACCTTGACCGGAAATCCGCCAAAAACCTGGTACGAAGTTCCGTCTGGAGCCTGGGCCGCATCGTGGAGCCCATCCATGATGTCCTGCCGGTATGCCGGATCGAGAGGGATTGTCGAGACGACTTCCGGTTCAGCTTCCTCCTTGACCCGCCCCGCCGCATCCTCGGTCTGCTGGTAGAGCTTCGGCTTCATCACGTTGCCGCCGTTGCCCAGAGCTGAATAGGCGACAGCCATCTGCAACGGACTCGCCTGGAAGTACCCCTGGCCGATCGCGAACTGGATGTTCTGGCCGATTACCCAGGGGTCGTAGTAATCCGGTTCTTCCCGATGCGCTTGGTTCAGCCATTTCGGGGTGGGCACCAGGCCTTCCGATTCGCCAGGGATGTCAATCCCGGTTGCCCGCCCAAGCCCGAAGTTCCCGGCCCAGTCCTGGAGTTGCCGTGTGCCATTCATGTCTGCGCCAAGCAGGTAGTAGTAGACGTCGGAGGACACCTCGAGGGACCGGCGCAGATCAACCGGGCCGTGAGCCTGTTTGCCGGCGTTGTCGAATTCCTGGTCGGCGATCGTGATCGTGCCGGCATCGTTGACCACCGTGGACGGAGTGATGAAACCACCATCGAGTCCGGCCAGGGCGGTGATCGGCTTGAAGATCGAGCCGACCGGATACTGACCGCCGATCGCCCGGTCAAAAAGTGGTGCCCCGAGGTCTTCGTCGTAGAGGTCATCGACCTGCTTCTGGGTCAATGGCTTTGTGAAGATCGCCGGATCGAAGGTCGGGTTCGAACCGAGTCCGAGCACCTGTCCGGAGTTGACGTCCATCGCCACGAAGGCACCCGGCAGGCCGATGCTCTGGAGCGAAGTTTCGCCGGCCTGCTGGACGTCCTGGTCAATCGAAAGCCGGACCGAGTCTCCGGGGTCGGGCAAAGTAGACGGAAGCTGGCTGACGATCCTGCCGGTCGAATCGACCTGCAGTCGGGTCAACCCGGGGGCACCGCGTAGTTCGTCGTCGTAAGTCTGCTCGATCCCGGTCTTGCCGAGGGTATCGCCGGCCGCGAGATCCTTGTCCGGGTTGGCCTCGAGGTCCTCGGCAGTCACCTCGCCGACGCTCCCGAGCACATGGGCGCCAAGCAGTCCCTGCGGGTACTTTCGGACGAAGATCCGGTTGACCTGAACTTCGGGAAACTCGGACTGATGCTCCTGCAGGTAGTAGACGATGTCGTCGCTGACATCCTGCGCCACGGTGATCGGGCTGCCGGGCGGATTCTCATGTATCTCTTCGCGAACTTTTTTGCCCACCCATTCCGGGCTGCGATCAAGCACCTTTCCGACTCTCGTAAAGAGATCACGTCTCTCAATGGGCTCTTCGGGCAATTCGATCGGATCGAGCTGCATCGCCATGCTCATCCGGTTGTCAACCAGAACGTGGCCTTCGCTGTCAAGGATCGATCCGCGGGGGGCCGGAACCCGGATTTCCCTTGTGCGATTCTGATTCGCCTCGGCCAGGTACCGGTCCCCGGTCACGACCTGAAGCGACCAGAGCCGGAAGAAGAGGATGCCGAGCAGAATCAGCCCGGCCGCCCCGATCACAACGAAGCGACGTGAAACAGGGGTTCGTTTCGCTTTTGGTCTGGGGACTACTGGTTCAAATCTCATCGGTAAGCCTCGGGCCAGTCACCTTGGTCAGATCCGGTTCATCGAGTCTGCGTTCCCGGTACCCGCCGTTGCGGTCCCTGCCGGTCGACTCGAAAACAAGCGCTGGTTTCAGAACACGTCGAATCAGTACGTAGAGCGGAATTGCCAGAACCACACCATAGATGGACTGAAGGATGAGATCGGGCACGAGGGAGGGGCTCAGACTGGAATCGAAGCCGACAACCACCATGTATACGCCCAGCGTCAGGTTTGATCCGAGCGTGGCAATCCCGCAGATCGCGAGCACTGCCGGCAAGTCAGGGAACTCTCCTCTCTCCCGCCAGGTTCCCGCAAGGTAACCGACCCCCATGAGGATCAGGCTGGCGCTGCCGAGCGGCCCATCGGTGAGACCGTCGCCCAGAAATCCAAGCGCAAAACCAACAGTTGCACCGACCAGGCTGCCTCCCAGCAGGCCGAAAATCGCCGCACATGCAGGCAGGATCCAGACCGAGGTGCCGAGCAGCTCGATCTGCGAAAAGAACGAAACCTGGAGGACCGTCACCAGCAGCACCAGCAGGGCGATCCGCAGAGCCGAACGGTTGGTGATGATCATCCGCGATTACCTCCGGTCAGCACCTGAAGGATGTCGAGGTTTCGCAGATCGGCGAAGGGTTCAAGCTCCACCGACTGGATCGCTTCCCTCTCGTCGATCGGAGCCCGGCTGATCTCGCCGATCGGGATGCCTCGCGGATAGAGCGAGGCCAGTTCTTCCGCCCGCCAACCCGAGGTGACCACGGTCTGGCCACGACTCACGTTTCGGGTTTCGTCGAGAAACTCCAGGACCAGGGTTTCCGGATCGCCGACCTTGGCCCTTACGACTCCCTGTGCACCGCCGGGGACGATCCTCGCGCTGACCGCGCTGGAACTGTCGGCGATCAGACTGACTACAGATCCCCCGGGACTGACTGAGCTGACCTTTCCGACCAGTCCGTCACCCGAGATGACCGGATCGTTGACAGCAATTCCTGCCGAGGATCCCTCGTTTATCGAGACAGTGGTGAACCAGACGGTGGGCGAACGACCGGAAACAGTGACGGTGACCGGTTCGTAGGAGTCGGGAATCCTTCCTTGTTCGGCCAACCCGACCAGCTTGCGAAGCTGCCGGTTGTCCTCAAGCGCGACCTGACCGGCAACCGCCTGGCTTCGGGCTTCTTCGAGTTCCCTGCTCAGACGTTCCCGTTCACCCCTGGCGGCCAGGGTTTCGTCGAACCAGTTGACAAGGTCCCGGGCCGGTTTCAGGGCCCGGCTGGCGGCATTGGTCACGGGGTCGAAGATGGTCCCGAGGCCGCCGCCGATCGCGCCCGAGCCGCTGCCGAAAGTCAATGTGAGCAGGACGAATCCCAGCACGATGAGGCCAATCAGGACGGCGCGGCGGCGGCGGACTTGTTTTCGGTACACGGCTGGTTCGGAGGCAGGTTGGGGTTCGGAGGCCGGGTCGGGCACCCGGGGGCTGTTTGCCCCGGACAGGCGACTCTCTCACCTCGGCGAGAGGGTCGTTGACAAGGCAGGGTCGCTGCGGGCAGGATTGCAGCGTCCAGCAACCCTAGCGAGACACGTTCAGCTGTTCATAAATCCAGTTCTGGAGCCAGATCCAGCATCAGACCGACCGGAAGGCCGATCACATTGGCGATATCTCCATCGACCCGCGCGACCAGAGCCGACCCCCGCCCCTGGATTGCGTAGCCGCCAGCCCGGCCCTGCCATTCACCACTGGCCAGGTAGCGGTCCATTTCGGCGCTGGTCAGGTCGCGGAAGTGAACCAGGGATTCGGCCACCCCGGTACGGACCTGGTCCGGGCCTGGTCCGAGCAGAGCGAGTCCGCTGAGTACCCGGTGGCTGCGACCGGAAAGCTGTGCGAGGTATTCACGCGCCCGGACTTCGTCGTTCGGTTTGCCAATGATGTGCTCCTCGACCACGACATCGGTGTCACAGCCGATCACAAGATGTCCCGGTCCGGATTCGACGGCCACCGACCTGGCCTTGAGCAGCGCGTTTGCAAGCACGACTTCGGCTGGATCCCCATGGACGATCTCTTCCGCGCCTGAAACCCTTACCTCGAACTCGATTCCGAGCCGTTCGAGTATCTCTCGCCGCTGGGGCGAGCCGGAAGCAAGAATCACTCTTGGCGCTGACACCCGCCCAGAATCCCAGATTCGGGGCGAAGAAAGCCTCACCTCGGGCCACTTCCCTCCGCGGTCCCCGGGTCAGGTCAGGTCGGCGGCGCGGATCAGCGTTTCCATCGCCCGGATCGCCCGGTCGATTTCCGGTTCGGAGCGGACCGCTATGTTTCCCCACTCGTAGGCCATCCCGATCTGTGTCAGAACGTCGGCCAGTTCACCGGCTTCGGACCCGGACCATTCGGGACGAGTCTTCTCGATCTCGGTCTGGAGTTCGCTGGTGATGGCGCTGGAAACCGCTGAACCTGGCGCGAGCATCACCCGCAGACCCAACTCCGGCTCGGTCTGGACCAGATACCGGAGCGGCGCGAACTCCGCCGTAGTGACCATGAACCGGCGCATGCCATCGACGGTCCGGTCGATCCCCTTGCCCTTCGCACCCTGGAGCGCGGAGTGAATCACTTCAACGACCATCTCCGAAAGCATCTCCGAGATCAGCGAGTCACGGTCACCAACCCATCGGTAGAGGGTTGTCCGGCCGATTCCCAACTCGGAAGCGAGGGACTGCATGTCGATCCGCTCCTGGGCCAGGAAGTGCCGGCGAGCAAGCCTCACGGCATCATCCCGGCCAACCTTTTCCGAAACGCGCATCCCACGATTCTAGACCCGCACCAGGTCCCGCAACCCCGGTGGGTCGGATTCCCGGGACAGATACAGGAAATCCGACCCACCGGTCAGAGTGGGTTCGAGATGGATGATCTGGTGAGCAGCTTCGAGCGTCAGGATCCGTCTTTGCCGAGGACGAAGCTCGATTACGAGGCGAGCGGGGTTCGGCGGCGGCATGTGATCACCGGGCGAGTGATGGTGGGAGCAACTATGAATTCGGGGTGGAAGGCCAGGTCGGCCCCGTCCCCGCAACTTCGACGCGAATAAGAGCCAACGTAGCTATGGGCCACAAGTATTCGTCGGAACCAGAAGGCCGCTCTATCCTCGGCCGGATACCCGGTGGTAAAACGAAAAGAAAAGGGCGACCCTTGGGTCGCCCTTTCGAACCTGACGCGATGTGCGCTTCTGCCTAGATTCCTTCGGGGAACCAGATCGCAATTTCGCGGGCTGCTGATTCATCCGAATCGGAGCCATGCACCATGTTGAAGGTCACCTCGAGGGCGAAATCGCCCCGGATCGAACCGGGTGCGGCCTCAACCGGGTTAGTGGCACCGATCAGCTGGCGGGCGGCCTTGACGGCCTCGGGGCCTTCCAATACGGCAGCTACCAGGGGGCCGCCGGTGATGAAATCAACCAGCTCACCGAAAAATGGCTTCTCGCTGTGCTCGGCGTAATGTTCGTTGGCGATCTGTTCTGTCGCGGTCAGCCTCTTGAGGGCCGCAATCCGGAGCCCCTTGCGTTCAAAGCGAGCGAGTACCTCGCCGGTGAGTGAACGCTCGAAGGCGTCTGGCTTGACCAGGATGAGAGTCTGGGACATGTCTGGATACTCCGTGTCTGTTTCGATTGATGTGGTTATCGGGTGCCGGAACCTGGCGGCCCGGACGCGGGATCAGTTGTCGCCGCGGTTTATCGGCTCTGACGATTCGTCATCACCGGCTCCGACCTTCCGTCTGGAAGGCCGTGGACTGCGCGGTTCGTCGGCTGACTTCTCTTCTCTTGAAGAGCGGGAAACCCGACGGGTTGTCTCCTCGGTGCGGCCATCGGCCCTGGATCCGGATTTGCTCTCGGCCTTGGGACGGGACGAACCTTCGGAACTGCTTCGCGATGAAGATGAACCCGCGGACCTGGACCTGGAAGAAGACTCGGGCGAAGGTGCCTTGCTGCTTCGGCGCTTTCCGGAGCTTTCCGGGGTACGCCCGCCTCTCGATGACGAGCGGCCTTCACCCTTCGGCCTCTTTGAGCTGCTCCTTGACGAGCGCTTCGGCGCGATCAGAGTCGTTTCGCAGTAGGGACATACCTTCCAGCCCAGGCCGACCGGCTTCGAGCAGGTCGGGCAGGGTTCCTTGAGACGGGTACGGCAAGAAGGACAGCGGATGAAATCGCTCTCGACTGGTGAACCACACTTGCGGCAGGAACTGTGGTTCAGATGCCGCAGCCGAACTTCCGACTCGTTGATGTCGGTTTCACGCTCGCGGATATCTTCAAGGAACTCGGGCGGTCGCAGGATCGTGTAGACGAGCGTGCCGACGAACGGGAAAAAGGAGGCGGCAGTCGCGCAGCCGACCAGAAACGGATCTGCGATGCGACGTCGGGCGTCGGTAAAGGTGAACACGATCAGGGCGATCCAGATCGCGAACAACATCAGCACGACCACCGTTGCGGCCAGGTTCAGGGCGGTGTTTTCGATTCCGAAGATGGCGATAGGCATGGCGAGCTAGAGGAACATCCTTCCGAATAGATACCCAATGCCGAAAAAGACAAGGATGACGATCGCCACGACCGCAGCGACCAGAGCCATCATTGACAGCAATTGGGAGCCAGTCTGACGATTCACCTGCCAATCGTCGCATAACTGGCGGTACTCGAACACGCCGCCCCGGTTTCTGAGAGACCCTTCCCGCTGCCTTGACGCCGGAACAGGCTCAGCTCCAAGGCGCGAAAAGGAAATGTGAACCGGTCATCACTACCGCCCCACCGCACTCGCGGGCGATCGAACGGGCCCGGTCCAGCGCCGCAGCGGGGCTTCCGGCCGTTTCTCCGACAATTCCGAAATCTTCTGCGATCCGCAGCAATTCGTCCGGCCGCCAGGCGCTTGCCCCCGGTCTGCCCCAAGCGACGAGTGCGTCTTCTGGCAGGTTCGTGAAGACAACCCGTTCAATTGTGCCCGCCAGCTCGGCCAGCATTCCCCGGGCATTCTTGTCCGAGAGGATTCCGATGACACCGACCACGGGGACCCCACCGGTGATCTCAGGCAGCGATTCGGCCAGTGCCCTGGCTCCGGCCGGGTTGTGGGCGACATCGGCAAAGACAGGAGGGTCGGATCCGATCCTTTCCAGCCGGCCATGAATCACGAGGCCGGCAACTGCCTGGCGAGCCTTCAGCCGTGAGACTTCGCCGAGAAAGCAGCCGGCCGCTGCTTCGGCCACAGCGAAGTTGCTTCGCTGGAACCCTTCGATCCCTTCAACTTCTTCGCCAGTCGCAGCGCTGACCGGCCCGATCTCAAGTATCCGGCAGTTCTGTTCGAGAGCCCTCTCCCGGGCCAGATCCCGCACTTCGACGGAAACCGGCCCGAGCACCAAGACCGTGTCTGGCCGGAGCACAGCCAGCTTCTCTGCGGCGATTTCAATTTCGGTTTCTCCCAGAAAAGCGGTGTGATCAAGCCCGATCGAAGTCAGCACCGTGGCAATAGAAGCGATCGAATTGGTCGCGTCAAGCCGCCCCCCTAACCCGGCTTCGATCGCTGCCACCTGAACACCCGCCTCGGAAAGAGCCAGGAAAGCAGCTGCGGTCGCAAGTTCAAACTGGGTCACCGACTCACCATCAAGGCCGGAGTTCACCGTTTCCGCAGCCTGCGCGGTCCTTCGGACTGATTCGGCAAAAAGTTCCGGCTCCTCCCGGCCGGAAATGACCACCCGCTCCGACCATCTGACCATATGCGGAGAGAGTGAACAGCCAGACCTGTAGCCATGGGCCTCACAGATCGCCGCGATCATGCGGGACACGGAGGACTTGCCGTTGGTCCCCACGACATGTATGGACGCAAAGGAATCCTGGGGCCGGCCCAACTCGCCGCAGAGCATTTCCATCCGCTCCAGCCCGAGCTTCCAGCCGATCGGCTCGAGTGAGTTCAGAAACTCGTCGGCGTCGAAGCCGGGCATGTGTTCCTCAACCGAGTTCAGCGAGTTCGGCCTGCAACCGCCCGGCCTTCTCGCGCTCTTCTGCGACGACTTCGGGCGGAGCGTTCTCGACAAAGCCTGCGTTGCCCAGTTTCGATTCGATCTTGTTCAGTTCGGCTTCGGTCTTGGCCCGACGGGCGTTTATTCGCCCGGTGACAGCTTCCATGTCGAGTTCATCCGACTCGAGGATGCCGAAACCCGAGACCGTCGCCACTACCTCGCCATCGTGAGCACCGATGTCAATCCGGCCGAGGCGGGAAACAAATTCGGGCACCGTCTGTGGGTCCCCCGTCGCGCGGAGCGGGATCTTCGGGGGAACCCCGGCCATGTCACGCCAGCCGCGGAGTTTCCGGGTCAGGGCAATCGCCTCACCGACTTCGGCTTCCACCGATTCGCTGATCCGCAAGTCGTCGCATTCGGGAAACGGGTGAACGACAAGATGACCCTCGCGGTACGGGTGGTACTCCCAGATCGCTTCGGTCACGAAGGGCATCACCGGATGTGCGAGCGCGAGGGTTCGATCGAGTGTGCCGAGCAGGACCTGGGCGATTTCCGGGTCGGCGTCATAGATCCGGGGCTTGGCGATCTCCAGGTACCAGTCACAGAGATCGGAGAAGACGAAGGAGTAGAGCTCCTGGGCGGCATGCGCGAAGTCGTATTCGTTGATCAGCCGGGTCACGGTTTCGATCGTCGACTCGAGCCGGGAGAGGATCCAGCGATCTTCGAGAGCGATCGGGTTGGCAGGGACGGTGCGGTCCTCCGGGGCCTCCGTATTGAGAAGGATCAGTCGTGACGCGTTCCAGAGTTTGGTCGCGAGATCCCTGCCCTGCTGCACCTTGGCGTCGGAATAGCGGACATCCTGGGTGGAGGACATGGCGAGCAGGCCGAAGCGGAGGGCATCGGCACCGTGCTCGTCTATCTCGCCGACCGGGTCGATGCCGGTCCCGAGGCTCTTCGACATGCGGCGGCCATCGCGGGCCTGAATCACCGAATGGACGTAGACGTCGCGGAAAGGCACTCCACCGGCAAACTCGATGCCGGTCATGACCATCCGGGCGACCCAGAGGAAGAGGATCTCCCGGGCAGTGGTGAGAAAATCTGTGGGATAGAAAGCTTCAAGTTCGGCGGTTTCATCGGGCCATCCCAGGGTCGCGAAAGGCCAGATCGCCGACGAGAACCAGGTGTCGAGAACATCCTCGTCCTGGATCCAGCCCTCGCCTTCAGGCTCGGTCTCCCCCACATAGGTTTCATCGCCGCGGTACCAGACCGGAATCCGGTGCCCCCACCAGAGCTGACGGGAAACGCACCAGGGCCGGATCCCGCGCATCCAGTCGAGGTAGACCCGCTTCCATTGCCCCGGCGTGATGTTCACCTCGCCGTTTTCAACTGCCGCGATCGCCGGGGCGGCCAGCTCATCCATTCGGCAGAACCACTGGAGCGAAATCAACGGTTCGATCCGCTCACCGGATCGTTCCGAGAAGGGAACGGAGTGGATGTACTCCTCCTCCCCGCTGAGTACCCCTTCTTCCTTCAGCGCCTTGACCACTTCGACCTGGGCTTCGGCAACTGTGAGACCTTCAAAGCGTTCACCGGCCATAGCTGTCATGCGGCCGTCTTCGCCGATCACCGAAATCTCTTCCAGTCCGTGGCGGCGGCCGATCTCGAAGTCGTTGACATCATGGCCCGGGGTGATCTTGAGGGCGCCGGTCCCGAACTCGATATCGACGTGATCGTCGCTGATGATCGGCAGGCGACGACCGACCAGAGGAAGAATGCAGTGGCTTCCGATCAGATCCGAATAGCGTGGGTCGTTCGGGTTCACGGCAACTGCCGTGTCAGCCATCATCGTTTCCGGGCGGACCGTGGCTACGGTCAGCACCCGGTCGCTTCCCTCGACTGGATAGTCGACCGAGAAGAGAGTGTCGGTCATCTCCTCGTTTACTACCTCGAGGTCCGAGATCGCTGATTGCGATCCGGGGTCCCAGTTGACCATGTAATGGTCGCGATAGATGTAGCCCTTCTCGAAAAGCGAGGTGAAGATCTTGCGGACGGCGCGGGCATAGCCGTCATCGAGGGTGAAGCGCTCGCGCTCGTAATCGACCGAGGCACCGAGGCGCTTGTACTGCTCACGGATCGATCCGCCAAATTCTTCCTTCCATTCCCAGACCCGTTCGGTGAAAGCTTCGCGGCCGATTTCGTGGCGGCTCGTCCCTTCGGACTTCAGGCGCTTTTCGACCACGGTCTGGGTGGCGATACCGGCATGATCCATTCCGAGAATCCAGAGCGTGTTCTTGCCACTCATCCGGTTCATCCGGACCAGCGCGTCCTGCATTGAGCCGTTCAGCGCATGGCCCATGTGAAGCACGCCGGTCACATTCGGCGGCGGGATCGCGACGGAGTAGTTCTCCTCCGCGCTTCCGGTCGCTTCGGGATGGAAGTAGCCCCCGTCCATCCACTCGGCGAAAATCCGCGCTTCGGTCTCGCCGGGCTCCCAGCGGGTGGTCTCTTCCAGCTTCTTTCGCGCCGCGTTATCCAAGGCAGCCGATCTTATTGAGAGACTGACGGGTTAGGGTGTTCGGTAGTTCCCTTGATCAATCCGGGGGTTTGATGAAACGGGCACTGTTTTGCGTGGCGCTGGGCATTATCTGGCTGGCGGCCTTGGGGACAGCCCAGGCGCTGGCGAATACCTATTGCGCGGAGTTGCCCGGTGATGCGAGCTGCGACCAGCATTTCACCGGCACCAGCACCTCGATCCAGGCTGCGGTCGACGCCGCCGACAATCACGCGGGACCAGACTTGGTCAAGGTGGGCCCTGGCAACTTCGTCATGTCAAGTCCGGTCTACCTGAGCAACTCTGGCGAAAGCAACCAGCTGACCCTGACCGGTTCCGGGACCGGGCAGACGTTCCTTTCCGGTACGGATCCGGCACATCCAGACATCCATTTCAACGGAGGCACGGGCTCGATCACTAACGACCTCACGATCAGCATTCCCGATGACGCAAGCAACGAGTACAAGATCGGTCTGGTTCTGGATTCCGGCGCGACCGCCAAAGGACTGAACGTCACCTTCGCGCAACACCTGGTCAACGGGGACCCGAGCCCTGGCAAGGGGACGACGGGAGTGATGCTCGCGGACGGAGCCACCCTGAAGGATTCGACCGTCAGGCTCTACAGCAGCAACGTAAACGATGCGGTGGCCGTGTTCGGCTCCGGCAACCTGCTTCAGTCCACACTGACCGCCTTCCGTGACGTCTACCAGCAAAACGCAACCGGCACCGTGGAGATAAGGAGTTCGGCCCTGATCGCGATCGGCGGTGGTGCCTTGACCGAAGGCGGAACGATGAACATCCGCGATTCGGTGATCCTCAACCCCTATGGTGGCCAGGGCATCTACGTGAGCAGCGACGAAGGCCCGGCGAACGTGTTGATCGATGGTTCGACGATACTGGGTGCGCCTGGCTCAATCGGAGCGGTGGTTCAGGCTGTCAAAGAACAAGACGACGACCCCGGCAACACCAATTTCCGCGTGAACAACTCGATCGTATACGGGCATGACTTCGCGATCGCCTATAGCGAATACTTCCCCGAGGACACGCTGACCATCAATCTGGACTCATCGGCATACGATTCGACGAGGGTTGTCGAGCAACTCGGCGCCGGAACCCCGCAGGTCACGATCACGAACCCCGTCGAGCTGAACGGGGTCGACCCGAAGTTCACCGATCCGGGCAGCGGCGACTATTCACCGGCCCCGGACTCCCCGCTGATCGACACCGGCCAGGCAACCCTTCCGGCCGCGGGTTCGCTCGCGTTCAACGGCGAACCGCGGGCCTGCGACGGAAACGATGACGGCACGATCCGGCGGGACATCGGGGCTTACGAATTCCGGGCCGATCCGAATGACGACTGCAACTACCCCGAAACTTCGATCGATCCCAGTTACGGAGGAGGTGCCTACGGCTCGAACTATGTGGAGATCCCGATCACTTCCAGTGAACCTGATTCCTCTTTCCGCTGTTCGGTCGACGGTGGCCCCGAGTCCTCCTGCAGCGAGGCCGGTCCAAATGGAATCAGCGGCCTCTTCAAATCGACCGGACTCAAGGATGGAACTTTCGTTCTGTCTGCCCGGGCGGTTGACAAATTCGGGAACGTCGATCAGACACCCTCGACGGTCCGGTTCACGCTCTACAACGGCACCGGCACCACAGGTCCGCCCATCCCCAACGGACCGACCGGACCGACCGGACCGGTCACCGACACAACGGCCCCCATCGTCCTCGGACTGAAATACCCGAAGAAGACACGGTCGGTCAGGGTCAAGGTCCGGTTCAGGGCGAATGAATCCGGTGTCAGGTTCACCTGTCGGCTCAACAAGGGCAAGACCCGGAAATGCAGGTCACCCTGGAAGGTCCCGAAACTCAAACCGGGCTGGAACCAGATCGCCATCCGCGCGACCGACGCGGCCGGTAACCGGTCGAAGGTGGTCAAACGGACGATCAGACGGGTCGCAGCAGGAAAATAGATTCATTCGACCGGGGTGAACCGGCAGAACCGAATCTTCTGAGAGAGTTCCAGACATGGAGGGACTGAACCAGCCCGAGGCGCACCGCCACCCCTGGCAGATGGCCACCCGGATCTTTGTCGTGGTGTTGATCGATGCGGCAGCCCTGCTGCTGATCGAGGCGATCCTTCCCGGCTTCGACATGAAGGGCAAGTTCGCGGCGCTGCCGACCGCCCTCGGTGTCGGTCTCGTGAACGCCCTGATCTGGCCCGTCCTTTCCCGCTTCACCCTGAAACTGAGCGTGCTGACGCTGGGACTCTGGGGGCTTTTCCTCAATGCGCTGCTGGTCGGCCTGGCCCTGGTGGCGATGCCCTGGGTGCGGATCGACGGGATCTTCGAAGGGGTCGTGATCTCATTCGCTCTGGCGATCCTGACTTCGATCTTCTCTTCGCTCTTCGCAATAGATGAAGACAGCACCTGGTACTACAACGTGGTCAGGTCCCAGCTGAAGCGCCGCGGACAGGTGATCAGAACCGACGTGCCGGGGATCGTCTTCCTCGAGATCGACGGTCTCGCACACGATGTCCTGCGCAGAGCGATGACCAACGGCAACGCCCCGGCCATGGCGTCGTGGATTCGCGAAGGCAGCCATCGGCTGGAAGGCTGGGAAACCGACTGGTCTTCACAGACCGGGGCTTGCCAGGCCGGAATCCTCCACGGCAACAATCACGAGATGCCTGCCTTTCGCTGGTGGGAGAAGGAAACCGGCCGGGCCCTGGTCACCAACCATCCGAAGGATGCGGCGGAGATGGAAGCCCGCCAATCCGACGGCAACGGTCTGCTGGCCGAGGACGGTGCCAGCCGGGCCAACATCCTCTCCGGTGACGCGCCCCATTCGATGCTGACCATGAGCACTGTGATGAAGCCCCGCGGCCAGATCGGCAAGGACTACGCCGCGTATTTCGCCCGGCCCTATGGAGTGATCAAGACCGGAATCCACACGATGGTCGAGGTCACGCGCGAACGGCGCGACAACCAGCGCCAGGAACGGACCGGGATCGAACCGAAGATCGCCCGCTCGCGTGTTTACTCGGTAATGCGCGCCTGGGCGACCGTGATCCAGCTGGACCTCCAGGTCGCCGCCGTGGTCGGTGACATCCTCAGCGGCCGTCCATCGATCTACACGACGTTTCTCGCCTACGACGAAGTCGCTCACCATTCCGGGGTTGAGCGTCCGGAAACCCTCACCACCCTGACCAAAGTGGACCGCGAAATCGACCGGATCCGCCGGGTCTTGCCGGAGGCTCCCCGCCCTTACCGGTTGGTAGTACTTTCCGATCACGGCCAGTCGCAGGGCGCCACTTTCCTCCAGCGCTATGGCCTCACCCTTGAACAGCTGGTTGAAGAAGCGACTGGCAAGGAAGCTATCGGCACCGGGCAGCAAGGCGAAGGGAATCCCCGTGCCTATATCACCGCAAGTGCCGAGGAGGCCAGCCATGAAGAAGGGGCTGTCGGCTCGGCCGCAAAGGCTGTGACAAAGCGGGATTCGAACCGCGACGATCTGGGTCTGGAAGGCGGACCTGACGGGAACGAAGTATCGAATGACACCGACGACGAGCTACCTGAGCTTTCGGTCATGGCCTCGGGGAACCTGGGACTGATCACTTTCCCGCGGGAACCGGGCCGCCTGACCAGGGAGCGGATAAGCGCCCTGTACCCCGATCTGCTCGACCGGCTCAGGTCCCATCCGGGCATTGGTTTCGTGCTGGTCGATTCAGACCAGGGCGGGCTTGTACTCGGCGCGGAAGGTTTTCTGAGGATCGAAACCGGAGAGGTCGAAGGCAAGAATCCGCTGGCCGAATTCGGCCCAAACGCACTTGAACATGTCCTTCGGACCCACCGCTTTTCGAATTGCCCGGACATCATGCTGAACAGCACCTGGTGGAAGGACCTGGACGAGGTCGCTGCCTTCGAAGAACTGGTCGGTTCACACGGCGGAATGGGCGGCTGTCAGAGCCATCCCTTCGTCCTCCATCCTGCCGACCTTGCCTGGCCCGACCAGCCGGTGATCGGAGCCGAGGAAGTTCACCACATTCTCAAGAGCTGGCTTCCGGACGGGCAAGCGACTCCCCCGGCCTGAGCACTGTTCGCTCGAGGTCCGGTGCCAGTTCCCCCATCTGCTGACTGAAGGCAGCAACCGGCTTCTCGAGAAGCCTCCCGCGGATTCCTTTCATCCCGATCGGGAAGTAGGTCCCCCAGTGGATCGGCACGGTCAGATCCGGCTGAAGCATCGCCGCGGCACGTGCGGCACCTCGCGGGTCCATGTGGCCGGGACCGAGCTTGTGACCCCAACCCCAAATCGGGAGAAGGGCAATCTCCAGGTCGCCGGCCAGCTCCGAAAGCTCCGGGTGGACATCGGTATCCCCGGCAAAGTAAAGGCGGCGCGAGCCCTGGATTTCGTAGCCGAGAGCATCGGCCTCAAGTCCGAACGGGTGCCGACGACCGTCATGCACAGCGGCCACGGCACGGACCGTCACCGGACCAACATCGGCCTGTTCGCCGACCTTGAGCTCGACCACGTTTTCAAAGCCTCTTCGACGAAGAAGCGAGCCGGCACCCTTCGGCACGATGACCAGCATCTCACGATCGAACCGCTTCAAAGTAGGCAGATCAAGATGGTCGAAATGAAGGTGGGAGATCAGCACCGCATCAATCCCGGAAGTGAAGGTGGGGCCGGGATCGGGAACATGCCTCCGCAGGTGCACGACCCGTGAACGCAACACCGGGTCGGTCATGATCCGTACCCCGTCCAGTTCAATAAGCACCGTCGCGTGACCGCCCCAGGTCACATGCAAGTCGCCGGGGTGCTTGTCCAGGATCGGGATGTTCACCGCCAAAGCATCCCGCATCCGGGCCTCCTCGGCCCGCTTCCTGACCGCCCGGCCTATCGATCACCCGACTCCCCGATCGCCCGGTCGCCCGGCTCTCGGCTCCCGGTTCCCCTTTCAGGTTCACCTGGAGTGAAGAATCGGCCACATGGCGCCCCAATCTTCAATCCGGATGCCGCTGACTACCGGCGATCCTTGGCGAAGTCTCTCAGGCGGTCTGTTCTCCGAAACCGAGTTCGCTGTCCTCGGCATGAGGATCGACAGACCGACCCGGACCCGTGACAAGCATCGGCGCCTGGCCCTTCTCGATTGACTCCCGGGTGACCACGCATTTGGTCACGTCATCCCGTGAGGGCAGCTCAAACTGGACGTCCAGCAGGGAATCCTCAATGATCGACCTTAGACCCCGGGCTCCGGTTTCCCGGATCAGCGCCTTGTCGGCGATCGCTTCCAGGGAATCCTCGGCGAAGACAAGCTCGATACCGTCGAAATCGAAGAACCGCTGGAACTGGCGGGTGAGTGCGTGCTTTGGCTCGGTCAGAATACGGATCAGGTCTGCCCGGTTCAGTTGATGGAGGGCCGCCACAACAGGCAGGCGACCGATGAACTCCGGGATCAGTCCGTACTCGATCAGGTCCTCAGGGAGTACCTGCTCGAAAAGCTCGCCCGGATCGTCCTGCTGAGTGGAGGTGATTGCCTGCCCGAATCCGATGCCCTTGTTGACCACCCGCCGCTCGATTACCTTCTCGAGTTCCGCGAATGAACCTCCGCAGATGAAGAGAATGTTAGTGGTGTCAATGGTCAGGAATTCCTGGTGCGGGTGCTTGCGTCCGCCCTGCGGCGGGACCGACGCCGTGGTGCCTTCAAGGATCTTGAGCAGAGCCTGCTGGACGCCTTCGCCCGATACATCACGAGTCAGCGACGGGTTGTCCGCCTTACGGGTGATCTTGTCAATTTCGTCGATGTAGATGATTCCGGTCTCGGCCTTGGCGACATCGAAATCCGCCGCCTGAATCAGCTTCAGGAGGATGTTCTCGACGTCTTCGCCGACGTAGCCTGCCTCGGTCAGAGCGGTGGCGTCGGCAATCGCGAATGGCACGTTGAGAATGCGCGCGAGAGTCTGGGCGAGCAGGGTCTTGCCACAGCCGGTCGGACCGAGCAGCATGATGTTCGACTTCTCGAGTTCAACGTCGGATTCACCGTCCTCCGCCATTTGAACCCGCTTGTAGTGGTTGTAGACAGCAACCGAGAGGGCCCGCTTGGCAGTTTCCTGCCCGACCACGTAATCGTCGAGCACCGCGTTGATCTCCTGAGGGCGAGGCAACCGGTCGAGGTCCAGCCCGGCCGGTGCCGACGCTGAAACCGACTCTTCATCGATGATCTCGTTGCAGAGGTCGATGCATTCATCGCAGATGTAGACGCCAGGACCGGCGATCAGCTTTTTCACCTGTCGCTGAGACTTGCCGCAGAAGCTGCAGAGCAGTTGCTCGTTGGTATCGGTCGGACGTGCCAGCGCTCTACCCTCCGGGGTCGTTAGTGGGCCCGCTTTCGTCCCACTCTAGAAGAAGCGCCGTCGCGGCCAGTCAAAGTCGGACACAGACGGCGTTGTTCCCTTTCTACTCCAGACCCGCCCCCAGCCCTTCCGCAGCAAGAGTTATTGCCGCTAGGCTCGCGTCATGATCGAAATCCGGGCTGTCTCCAGCGAAGAGTTCCAGCAGTTCGAACCACTCTTCGTGCTCTATCAGGAGTTCTACGAGGTTGAGAACATCGACCAGGAACGGAACCGGGCCTTTTTCGGCCGGTTTGTCGGTGGGACAGAGGATGGATGGCTGCTCGGTGCTTTCGATGGCGATGAACCAGTCGGCTTCGGCTGCTTCTACCGTCACAAGAGTTCTTTGACCGCGACCGACATCGTCTTAATGAACGACCTCTACGTGACCGAAGCTACGCGGGGTCAGGGAACGGGGCGGGCCTTGATCGAAGCCGGCGTCGAGCTGGCTCGCGACTGGGGCGCTTCTCATCTCGCCTGGGCCACAGCGCCGGAAAACCACACCGCCCAGAAGCTTTACGACACCACCGACGCACAAAGGTCAACCTGGCTCGAGTACGAAATCGAGGTATGAGTCTTCCGCAACCTCACCCGTTCTCCCGGGTTCTTGTGACATAGGAAACAAGGGAGTTTCACGGGGAGAGGTTAGGGATGATCCAGGTCAAGAGAATTCCATCGGGATCACGGCGTAGTCCGATCGGCATCAGATACACCCTGATCGCCTTGGTCTTTGCGGGGACGCTCTGCGCGTTCAGCTTGCTCGCCCCCGGCACGATTGGTTAGGTCCCGCAAGATCGGCCAGGCCCGGCACCATCGGCCAGGTCCGACTCAACCGGTTTGACGACGCCTCAACCGGCGAATGCGTAAGCCAGGTAGCCCGGCGCCTTTCGGCGCGAGAGCGGTCGGGCCCAGGCCTTCCGGCGAAAGCGAAAAAGGCCGCGGCTAGCGCGATATGCGCAGCCGCGGCCTTTTTCTGAAGTGCGCTGGACCGGGGGCTCCCACCCGGGCCGGCGCAAACTCGCCGCCGTCTAAACGGCGGGCGGGGGTCCGGCGTCCTCCTCGATGATCACGGTCTCTTCGACCGCAACCACGCCGCCCTCCTTGAGCTCGACCAGGCGGAAGTAAAGAACCGCTGTGAGCATCGAGATATACGGGTAAAGCAGGATTCCCAGAACCAGGCCGACGATCGCACCAAGTACCGGAGTGATCGCTGAAAGCAGACCCGCAATGATTCCGATGCCGATCAGGATCAGGATCATCAGGATGCCGACACCGAGAATCCGCATGCGATTGTCCTTGGTCAGGTCGGCACTGCGTGACATCGAGTCGAACACGCCAGCGTCCTCGACGATCAGCGCCGGAAGTGAAACCACAAGGATCAGGGCGAGGATTACGCCCGGGATGATCAGCAGGAAGAGCCCGATGCCGATGATGATCGCCAGCAGGATCTGAAGCCCGATGATCGCCAGAAGTCGCGGCCAGACCGAGCCGAGAAGCTCACCGATCGAGTAATCGACCTGCCCGTCGCCATGGATGTCCTGGACGATGCGAATCACAGCACCCGCCAGCCATGCAGTTGCCACGATCTGGACGATAAAGCTGAGGAGCCCACCCAATCCGCCGTTCCCGAGAATGACCTGAAGAATTGCAGACGGAATCAGCAGCACAAGGGCCACGATCCAGAAAGTCCCGAAGGCTCTCTTGTAGTAATCCCCGGTCGCTTCGAACACCCCTCCGATGTCGAGGTGGCCAGCCGTACCGCTTGAACCGCTCATTTGATGCTCCTCCTTGGATTGAAGTCGGGGAACGCCCCGTGTTCAGCCATTACACAACCGCCACCGGATACCTTCCCGCGAAAAGAGAGGTTCATACGAACAGCGTGACCGGGCGCCGCCAATCCGGTCTATCGTGCTGGCATGAAACCCGCATCAGGCACATCCACGCTGACCCAGGACTCGCCTCACCTGACCGGAAAGGACCTGCGGAAGAAGGCCCCCCGGGAGAGCCACGGTGAGTGGGAGCCGGCCCCGAAACGCGACCCGCTGAAGATCCTTCTGGCCCAGGGCGAGAGCCGGGTTCAGGATCTGCTGCCGATCCGCTACGGACGGATGTCCGCCTCGGCTTTCGCTTTCTATCGGGGAGGTGCCGCGATCATGGCCGCCGACCTCGCCCCCACCCCGATCACCGGGGTTCGGGTTCAGGCATGCGGTGATGCTCACATCTCGAATTTCGGTGGATACGCGGCCCCGGACCGCAAGCTGGTCTTCGATCTGAACGACTTTGACGAGACGCTCCCGGCTCCGTGGGAATGGGATGTGAAACGGATGGCAGCCAGCGCCGCGATCGCCGCCCGCGGCAGGGGAGCCGGCAAGAAGGCGGCGCGCAGGATCGTCCTCTCCTGCGTTGCCCAGTACCGGGAAACCATGCGCGCACTGGCCGAAGCGAGCTATCTCGATGTCTGGTACGCCCGGCTCGACGTTGAAGAGATGATCGAGATCCTGGAGGAAGCTCACGGCCATGAGTCTGGGGTGAATCTGCGCCGGGACATAGCCAAAGCAAGCCGGAAGGACAGCGGCCGGGCGCAGCGCAAGCTGACCGAAGGGTCGACTGAGGGCGAACCCCGCTTTTCCAGCCGGCCACCTCTGCTGGTGCCCGCGAGAGAACTCGCCCCCACCCTCGGGGTGACCGACGAAGACGCGGTCAGGGTGTTGCTTGACGGACTACTCACGCAATACAAGGAAACCCTCCCGTCCGACCGCCAACACCTGATCGGCCACTACAGGTTCGTGGACCTTGCCCGGAAGGTCGTAGGGGTCGGATCGGTTGGCACCCGGGCTTGGGTGCTCCTGTTTCTTTCCAACCGGCGTCAGGATCCGCTGGTTCTCCAGGTCAAGGAAGCCCAGGATTCGGTCCTTGCTCCCTATGCGGGCGCATCCAGGTTCCGGCTACAAGGCCGCCGGGTGGTGGAAGGCCAGAGGCTTACCCAGGCTGCAAGCGACCTGTTCCTCGGCTGGATGAGGGCGCAGGGGCCCGACGGCAAGGTCCGGGATTTCTATGTGCGCCAACTCTGGGACGGAAAGCTTTCGATCGACATAGATTCCCTGGATGAAGCAGGACTGACCGAGTACGTCCGGGCCTGCGGCGGTGCTCTGGCATTGGCTCATGCCCGCACTGGTGACCGGGTCGCGATAGCCGACTACCTGGGCAAGAACGACAGCTTCGATCGGGCGATAGCGGAGTTCAGCCTCCGCTACGAGAAACAGAACAAGGCCGATTTCGAATCGTTCACGGCGGAGATCGAAGCCGGCAGAATCGAAGCGACTCCAGGCATTTGATGCCGACGGCGGCCTCGGCTTGCCTCATGGCAGCCGAGGCCATCGAGGGAAGGTTCCACCCGGGATCCACCACAGCGACAGCGTGATCGACCCGAGCCCCTGCTTGCGGGTCTCGCCACCAATGTCCCCGAAGCCCGCATTCTCCGGCCGGACGGCACTACGATCACCACATGAAGTTTCGTCCCGCCCTTCTCTGCCTGCTGGCTGTCTTCGTTGCGATCGGCCCCGGCACCAGTTCGGCAGATGTTCCCGGTGCCGCGAAACGGCTTGACAGTCTCAGGGACCAGCCCGAACGGCTGCGGCAATTCCTCCGCAACATGCCGAAGGGGACCGATCTGCACACTCACCTTTCCGGAGCTGTCTATGCGGAGTCAATGATCAGGTGGGGCGCCGAGGATGGCAAATGCGTCGACACAACCACTTTTGCTTCCTCCTTTCCACCTTGCCTGCCCGACCAGCTTCCGCTGACGGCCGCCCTTTCGAACACGGTCCTTTGGGACCAGATCCTCGGTGCCTGGTCGATGCGGGGGTTCCGCCCGGACGCTTTCTCCGGGCACAACCATTTCTTTGCCACCTTCGACCTCTTCGGGCCCGCCTTCAGCGGTCGCCAGGGTGACGGCCTGGCCCAGGTTGCCCAGAGAGCCGCTTCCCAGAACGTCCAGTACATCGAGCCACTGATCACGCCGCAATTCGGCGCCTCCATGGCGGTCGCCAACCAAACTGGTTACAACCCGGACTTTCAAGCGATGCGTCAGGCAATGCTCGATGCGGGGATCAGGAATGCGATCCCGGCAGCCAGCGAGACAGCAACTGCCGCGATCTCGGGGTCCTGGATCCGGATGGGCTGCGACACGGCGAACCCGCGGCCGGGTTGCGATGTGCTGGTCAACTTCGACGTCCAGGTGCTGCGAAACCAGCCTCCCGCTGTGGTTTTCGCCCAGCTCCTCTTCGGCTTCGAGTTGATGGCGGCCGACCCCCGCTGGGCCGGGCTCAACATGGTCCAGCCCGAGGATGCGGCATATTCTCTCGGCAATTACAAACTTCACATGAGAATGGTCCGCTATCTGCGTTCGGTCTATCCGGGTGAGCATGTCACCCTCCACGCGGGCGAACTCGTTCCCGGTCTTGTGCCTCCTTCCAACCTGCGCTTCCATATCCGGCAGGCTGTGAACGTGGCCGGGACCGACCGGATCGGCCACGGTGCCGATCTGCGCTGGGAACGTAACCCCGCCCAGATCCTTCGCAGCATGAAAGCCAGGGGGGTCTGCCTCGAATCAAACCTGACCTCGAACCAGCAGATCCTTGAACTCTCCGGCAGACGCCACCCGATTACCGACTACGTGCGGGCCGGCATCAAGGTCACACTCTCAACCGATGACGAAGGTGTCTCCCGCACCGATCTCACCGGCCAGTACGTGAAGGCCGTTCGGCAGCACGGTTTCGGCTACCGGCGCCTTAAGAAGTTCGCCAATGACGGCCTGCGCTGCTCCTTCCTGGATCGGGCAACGAAAGAGACCGCCCTTGCCGATCAGGCCCGGCGCTTCAGGAAGTTCGAGGCCAATTGGGGAAGTTGAACCGGATACGCGGGTGAGCTGAACCGGCAATGCCACTCAGTCGAGGATTGCGACCACCCGGGCCGGCGCTGCGCTTCCACCGACCAGCTTCAGCGGGAAGCAGGCAACCTGGAAGCCATGTGGAGGCAGCTGATCGAGGTTCGAGAGACGCTCGATCTGCGAGTAGGGAATGTCGGCCTGATGCGCTTCCCAGAAGATCCCGGCCTCGCCCTTCTCTTTCGCCTCTTCGGCCTGAATCCAGAGCGGCCGGTCCCAGCCCCACGCATCGATTCCCATGACCCGCACACCGCGGTCGTAAAGCCACCTGGTTGCCGCCGCGCTGACCCCGGGACCATGCGCCATGTATTCGATCGCACCCAGGTAGCGGTCACAGCCGGTCCAGACCAGGCAGATGTCTCGCTCCGCGACCTCGTAATCGATCCGTTCGAGCTCCGTCTCGAGATCCGCGACCTCGATCACCTCACCGTCGGCTCTTTCATGAAAATCGAGCAGGAAGGCCGGGCGGAAGAACCAGTCGAGCGGAAGCTGGTCGATCGTTTCGGCCGGCTTGCCCTGAATCGTCGAGTTGTAATGCCAGGGCGCATCGACATGCGTCGAGCTGTGGGTCCCGAGCAAAGTGAAGGTGTCGACCGCCCATCCTTCACCGTCGCGCAACAGTTCCGGGCCAACACCGAAGAGGGCCTCGATCTGCTTCGCACCTTCCTCATGCGGCGTGTATTCAACGTCGACACGCACTACATCGGGGGCACCTTCGGGTCCCGGCTCGATCGGAGCCGAAAGATCGATGAATCTGCTCATGCCACAAGTATGGCCACCCGGGCGGCTGTCGCACCTACACTGTCTCCATGATGGAAGCTACGGCTGTTGAGGGAACGGTCCTGGTCACCGGTGGCTCCGGCTTTCTCGGCGGCAGGGCGATCATTGATCTCCTGGAGCGGGGCTACGATGTCCGGACCACGGTCCGCGACAAAGCCAAAGCGCCAGCGATCGAGGAGAACATCTCGGCCGAGCTGGGTCGTCCGGCCGGGATCGAATTCTTCGAGGCGGACCTCGCGTCGGATTCCGGCTGGACCGAAGCGGTCGCCGGTTGCCGCTATGTACTCCACATCGCCTCCCCCTTCCCGCCGTCCAGGCCTAAGGACCCGCAGGAACTGATCCGTCCTGCGGTGGACGGCGCAACCCGGGTGATCACTGCTGCGCTTGACGCGGGAGTCGAACGGGTCGTAATGACCTCGCCAGTAGCCGCGATCAGGGGAGGCAACAACCAGGAAGACCGGGTCTGCTCCGAACTCGACTGGACTGACATCGATAAGGTCTCCGCCTATCCGCAGTCCAAGACGCTGGCCGAGCTCGCTGCCTGGGAGCTGGTCGATTCGCGGGGTGAGCGCGAGAAGCTCGCGGTGATCAACCCGAGTGCCATCCTCGGTCCGGTGATGCCCGACGACGATTCATTCTCGCTCGAAGGGATCCAGCGTCTGCTCGATGGAATGCCGGCGGTGCCGAAGATCGGATTCAGCTGGGTCGATGTGCGTGATGTCTCGGCCGCCCATATCGCGGCGATGGAGATTCCCGAAGCCGGTGGCCAGCGCTATATAGCTTCCGGCCCCTTCCTCTGGCTGCTCGAAGTTTCGGAAATTCTCCGCGAGAGGCTGCCCGATCTGGCAAGGAAGGCCCCGACCCGCACAGCCCCGAAGTTCATGGTCCGAATAATGGCCCTCTTCGACCCTGGCGCCCGTGCCCTGGTCGGAGACATCGGACAGAAAAGCAACTTCGACACCACCAGGGCCAGGGAAGTGCTGGGTATCGAAGCCCGCCCGGTCGAAGAAACAATCGTCGACTGCGCCCGGTCCCTGGCCGCGAGAAGCTAACCGCCACCGGCGCCGGGGCAGGAAGCTACCAGTCCCAGGAATCGAGAATCGGTTCCGGGTTAAGGAGCCTGCCGCGGGTCCGGATCTCGATGTGGAGGTGGCAGGGGGTGCTGGCAGCGTTGCCCGTCTGGCCGACCGAGCCGAGGCGCCGGCCGGCCCTGACGATCTGACCCTTCCGGACAGCCGCCGGACGGAGCAGATGCGAGTACTTGTAGGTCCGCCTCTCCCCTTTTCCCTTCAGCACCACGAAGTTCCCGTAAAGCTCAGGGTCGTAGTCAGCTTTGAGGATGGTCCCCGCGCGTACCGCAACCAGTGGCGTGCCGCAGGCCGCGGTGACATCGAAGCCCTCGTGGGTTCGGCCGTCGACCCTGGGAGCCCCGAACTCTCCGATGTAGCCGCGGGTGCCATGGGGCCCGTCGACCGGGAACTGATGTCCATGGAGCCGGACCCTGCCAAGCCCGCTGAAGGGACCACCGACCGGCCCGACGAAAACTCCGTAGTGACCGGCTGGAGCGAGTCGACCCCGCCCGGTTCTTCCATCCCAGCCTCGGTGATGCCAGCGACCAGGCTGAAGCCTGCCGGTGACGATTCGACGGATTACCCGCTTTCGGCCTCCGGCCACCAGGTACACACGAATCACGACTTTCATGCTCTGTCTGGCAGCGAAGCGGAAGTGAAAGCGAACCGGCTGCACCGAAAATGGAATTGCCTGTCGCGGGGTTACGGTCCCGTCCTTGAACCGGAAGCCTTCGTTCCCCTGACCCGGTTTCGCATCAAAGGGGACAGTGGCTGCACCTGCCGACCCTGCAAGAAGCAGAGCCGCCACCACGAAGGCGACGGCTCCGGAAAGAAATCCTCGAAAGGAGATACTGCTCCTAGCGGTGTTCGATCACCCGGTCGATGATGCCGTACTCGGCGGCATCCTCGGCGCTCATGAAGTAGTCACGCTCGGTGTCATGGGTGATCTTCTCGAGATCCTGCTTGGTGTGTTTGGCGAGGATCTTGTCGAGACGGCCACGGGTGTCGATGATCTCGTTGGCGTGGATCTCGATGTCGGAAGCCTGACCCTGGAATCCGGAAGATACCTGGTGGATCAGGATCTTCGAATTCGGCAGTGACATCCGCTTGCCTTCGGCTCCGCCGGCCAGCAGCAGCGCTCCCATGCTCATCGCGATGCCGACACAGATCGTCTGGACATCGGGCTTGATGAACTGCATCGTGTCGTAAATCGCCAGGCCCGCGTAAACGGAGCCACCGGGCGAATTGATGTAGAGGCTGATGTCCTTCTCGGGATCCTCCGCATCCAGGTGAAGCAACTGGGCCACCACCAGGTTGGCGATGTCCTCGTTCACACCGGTGCCGAGGAAGATGATGCGCTCGTTGAGGAGCCGGGAATAGATGTCGAACGAACGCTCTCCGCGAGAGGTCTGTTCGACGACCATGGGGACAAGTGGACTCATGTCGATCATCCTATAGAGGGTTGATATCGGGCCGACTCCAGCAGAGCCGGCCCATCCATCTAGTTCCCCTGTGGGCCGGCGGGTTCTACCTGGAGGGCGGGTCGGACCCCGCCCGGCTTGCTTATTCGGAAGATTCGGTTTCCGAATCTTCTTCTTCGTCGTCACCGATTCCCCAGAGCTTCTTTCCGGCCTCCTCGGCTGACATCTCGATTGATTTTGCCGCGTCGGCGATTACGTCCATTGCCTTGCGGACCTTGATGTCGGCGGCGACCATCTCGTGGCGCCCATCCCGCTTGAGGCGTTCCAGCAGCTTGGCGCCGGTAGTCCGCTCATGGGAGGCGGCGTGCTCAAGCTCCTCGGCCATTTCTTCATCGGTGACTTCAATGCCCTCGGCATCGGCCACGGCGACCAGGACCGCCTCACGACGGATTTCCTGGTCTGCATCGTCGAGTGATTCGTCGATGATCTCGTCGCGGGTCTTGCCCTGCATCTGGAGATAGGTGTCCGGGTTCATGCCCTGCTGGGCCATCTGGCGCTCGACCCGGTCCCAGCGTTCCTCTCCCCGGGCCCGGAGGATCGGCTCGGGTATCCCGACCTTTGCGTTGGCAACTGCGGCGTCAACCGCGGCGACCCGAAACTCCTGTTCGATCCGCTGCTCTGCGGATTCGCCCAGCTTCTCGGCGATATCGGCCCGCAGTTCGGCAATCGTGTCGAACTCGGATGCCTCGGCAGCAAAATCATCGTTGGCTTCGGGTAGTTCCTTGACCCGAATCTCCTTCACCGTGACCGCAAAGTCAGCGTTCTGGCCTGCCAGCTCCGCTGCTCCGTAGTCCTCGGGGAAGTTCACGTTGACCGCGACCTCATCACCGGACTTTGCGCCGATGATCTGCTCCTCGAAGTCATCGATCAACTGGCCGGAGCCGATCTCGATCGTATGGTCGTTGGCGCTGCCGCCTTCAAACTCGACCCCGTCGAGAGAACCGACGAAATCGACCAGAACATGGTCGCCTTCCTCTGCCGCGCGCTCGACCACGTCGAGGCTGGACATGCCTTCCCGAAGTCGTTCGATCTCACGGTCGATTACCTCGTCTGGAACGTCAGTCCCAGCCTTCTCGACTTCAAGACCCTTGTATTCACCCAGCTCCGCGGCGGGACGAACACCGACTTCGTAGCTGAACTCGAGATCCTGGCCTTCGGCGGTCGGGGGCTTGGTGATTTCCACCTCCGGACTGCCGATCGGGACCACACCGGATTCGTAGACCGACTGCTGATACCACTCCGGCAGTGCTTCCTGAATCGCCTCCTGAAAGACGGTTTCGAAGCCGAGCCGCTGGATGGCAAGCGAAGGTGGAGCCTTGCCCTTGCGGAAACCGGGCATGCGCATTTCGCGGGCGAGGGCCCTGGCGGCCCGCTGGACCTGGACGGACACTTCATCGGCCGGAATTTCGACCTCGACTCGTGCCCTCGAATCTTCTAGTTCAGTAACGGTGGTCTTCAAGGTCGGTTGAGCCTAGCGAGGAGCCGACTGTTTCGCGCCCCGGCTGGCCTTCTTGGCTTTGAGGTGGGACCTCAACGCTTTGGCGAAATCGAGCGTAAAGCCGACCAGCCGACCGACCGGGCCGGTGACCAGCCAGGCCCGGAAGGGAGCCCGCTCAAGGGTTCGGTTGCCGGCCGGTCCGCGCGCGGGTCTGTCCGTTTCACTCACTCGCATAGTCCAGGAGTGAAAGGTCGACGAGCCACTCGACCGGAGCGTGGTCATCTGTCCAGATTTCCCCTCCGGGGAAGCCAGGCTCGATTCGCAGCCCGGTTTCCCGCGCCAGTGGCCGCAACCCGAACGGCAGCCCGCTGGCTTTGGCGGCAGGACTGGCGGCTGCAATCAGGTTTCCGGCGGAAATCCGGCCAGCCGAGCCAACCAGCATCGTGTTGGTTTCCGTCACCGGGTCCCGCAGGACATTCGGCAGTGCCTCCTCAAGGGTGGCGGTCAGGTTCTGCTCGAGAGCATCGCTGCTTTCGGGATGGCCGACGTTGATCATCACCATGCCTCCGGGGGCAAGTCGGTCCCTGACCAGCTCGAAGAATTCTTTCGTGGCCATGTAAAAGGGGATGTATGGCTGGTGATAGGCATCAACCATGATCACGTCATAGACCGGCTCTGCCGCTCTGAGCCAGGGCCGGGCATCCTCGTCAAAAACTTTCATGTTCGGGTTGTGGAGTCCGAAGTACCTTTCCCCCACTTCCGTCACTTTGCTGTCGATTTCGACCGCATCGACCTTCGTCTCCGGATAGAAGTGGCCGTAGGCGCGGGCGACTGTTCCGGCTGCGTTACCGAGGATTGCGATCCGTCGCGGCCAGGGCGCCTGCCCGGGCGAGTCGCCAGCAACCACTTCCGGCGGGGCGGTGTACGGCAGGACAAGGTGTTCGTCCCAGTAGTTGCCGACCAGGTACTCACCTGACCGATAGATCGAGTGGATCGCCTGGCCCTCATTGAGTTCCAGCCTCCGTTCACCGTCATCCATTTCAACCACCCGGATGTACTGATGCGGAGTCTCCGCCTCGAAAATCACGTCACCTGCCCCGGATGCCTTGATCGTGCCGACCGGGATCATTGCGGCACATGCGACCGCAGCAGGCACAACTGCCGGCCACCACTTGCGGACGCCGATCGATGCGACCATAGCCACCGCCAGGGCGAAGACGATGAAGGTGCGCTGCGTGCCTATCAACGGGATCGTCACCATCGCCGAAAGCAGAGTGCCGAAGAGCGAACCGGCGGTCGAAAGCGCGTAGAGACGGCCGGCAAGCTGGCCCGCATGCTGGATGTCGGAGCTGTCGATCGCGATCCGCAACGCCCAGGGGGATACTGCCCCGAAGATCATGACAGGGATCGCGAGCAACACCAGCACGCCAATCAGCGAACCCGCGAATACCCCCACCGCGAGCTCGTCGAAGGCGTCGACCGAAGCCCCCAGGAAGGGTCGGGCAAGGAACGGGATCAACGTAACCAGGACCGCCCCGCCCAGGACCGTCCAGCAGAGAGATTCGAGCCTGGGCCGCCGGTCGGCCAGCTTTCCGCCGAGCCAGTAGCCGACGGAAAGCGCGACAAGCACTATCGCGATCGTGTTCGCCCAGACGATCGTCGAATCACCAAAATATGGGGCGAGCAGGCGGGCCCCGGCGATCTCCGCGCCCATGGTGCA
>WPCI01007630.1_pt1 | contig 41184 bp, 35 predicted proteins | sample 5399871 | NCBI WGS metagenome assembly WPCI01 (sample SAMN12869469, study PRJNA574797) | sludge metagenome | isolation source: wastewater treatment of pH7 | place: China:Beijing | collected 2019-05-20 | reverse complement strand
TTCAAGGAGGGAAGGTCTTGAAAGACTATAAGCTTACTGAACATTCGAGGCAAGTTACCTGTGTAGAAACCGCTTGACTTATGACTTTGAAATACGGTTATAGTCGAGTGGTTTCTTTTTCTAAAGGATGTTAAGATGGAATTGATGCTCGAAGATCTCTACCAAAGTTATAGCAAAACGCCCGTATTATGCGGCTTGAGTGAAACATTTACGGAGGGGAAAATCTATTCAATCATCGGCAGAAATGGCGCTGGCAAGACCACATTGTTTAATTGCATTAGCGGAAATCTCCGATACAAAAGTGGAAAAATTCTTCTGACCGATCAAGGTGTTTTGCGACCAATTGAGTTTAAAGATGTCGGCATGGTATCAGCATCTCCGATGTTACCTGAATACTTAACTGGCTATGAATTTATTCATTATTTTTTGAAGATGAGGGCAGATAGCGAGATTCAATCTGAGAAGGAGAATTACTTTTTTGATCTAGTGAAGATCAGCAATAAGGATAGACATAACCTTATAAAAAATTATTCTTATGGCATGCAGAATAAGATTCAATTACTTTGTTGCTTAATACGCAACCCCAAAATATTGTTACTGGATGAGCCCCTTTCTTCTTTTGACATTATCGTTTCTCACGATATCAGACAAGTTCTCATAGAATTGAAGAGCAATCATATCATCTTGATGGCAACCCACCTTTTACAATTAGCCGTTGACATTAGCGATGAGATCTATCTTTTGAAAAACGGCGCAATAATCCATCCTCCCTTTAATTCAATAACCAATAGCGGTTTTGAACCATATATCATGGAAGCCTTGAAGGATGAGGCGTAATGAGGAATATCTATTACTATTCGAAGATCAACACATTAATGAGTGCGAATAGTCTGCTATATTCCATTAGTAAATTTCCTCTTTTCAAGGGAATGGAAGTTACAACTCTCTATAAAAACGAGAAACTGAAGAATGCTATCGGAATTATTGGATTCGTTTTAGAAATATTCAAGAGCTTCGTTGGAAGCAGCGCGTTAGTATATTTACTCATTGTGTATATTCCAGATCTATTAACCAGCTCAAAATCTTTTGGTTATTCACTAAGCCCGGAAATTCGCCAGTCGTTGTTCATCATACTTTTCTGTTTGGTGCCTGCCTTAATGCAATCGATCGTTTTTCATAACCCTGAAAAAGATTATCCATTTCTGTCTTTTTTCCAGATTGATCCAAAAACTTTTTACCTGCTCAAGATTGTGCAGTATTTCTTTCGAAGTATTTTGTTCGTCCCTATTCTTTTTTATATTTTTCATGAACCGATTACAGTTGTTATGCTGGTGATGTTTGACATCGCGACAGCATTATTGAGCAATAGTTTCTTCTTGAAGTATTACGATGAAAAAGGAAACTTACCGAATCACAACGCGCGTTATCTGCTCGCTTTCGTATTTGCAGTTGCAACTTACGTTGGTCTTTTGTTTGGAAAACTACCAGGATTACCAAACGACAGACAACTTCATTTATTAATAATCCTTAGCCTAACATCAATTGGGGTTGGTTGTTGGTTTTACGCAATAAGATACAAGAAATATAACAATATTGCCACTCAATACGCTAACAAACATGTGGCAGCATTACATGTTTCGATATCGACCACATTGAATGAAGATGATATTGGCTTGAGAAATTCAGAATCTGATGAAAATGAAACCTACCTGGATAAATTCGAATCGCTCTCACCTCAGCACTATATTGAGAGAGCTTTCCTGCATCGATTTAAAAAACCTATTATCGGTTTTATTAAAAATAAAATTCTCTGGAATCTTGCAATTTGTGTCATGCTTGGACTCATAGTAAGGTGGGGATTTATATCTATTGACAATAGCAAAATACTGAACTACTCTCCGATACTTCTTAGTTTAGTGTTATCAATGACCTATGGTAGAGCATACTTTCAGCTCTGTTTTCGAAATACTGATTTGCCGCTATTACATCTCCAACTCTACTCCAAAAGCACAATACAGAAGTCGATCTGGATGAGGCTGGCAGTTATTCTGGTTTGTGGTTCCATAATGCTGGCTTCTTTTGGCTTAAGTCTTCTTGTGTTAATTCGTTTAGGTGGCATCCCGATCTCAATGAGAGACTTGTTTAATCTCATGGGAATTTATGCCCTTGTTTTCTTGATTTATGAAATCTATAACACCATTACGTACTATCTGTTTCAGCCCTATTCCACTGAGCTAACTATAAAACATCCAGCATACACAGTCCTAAGTATTGCTGAAATACTGTTTGGCATTCTGGTCCTGTTTTCCAGATCAAATGTGATTGAACTAATTAAACCCCTGGGCGTAACTTTATTGCTCTTAACGATTGGACTTATATTGTTGACTATGAAAGTTGACACCACTTTTAAGCTTCGATTGTGAAAATGCCTTTCCGATTGATTATTCTGCGAGGTGAATCACCTGCACCCGGCTGTCATAGCTCCTAATCATATTTAGAACATTATCATGTTGCTCTTGCACATGTGAACACACCTCTCTTGCCGTCGGTAAAATATGTTATACTCTCGTCACAAACACGATGGCAGAACATCGGTCATCCGCCAGAGAGCAGCCGCCTGGCTGAAAGGCTGCAAGCGCCCGCGGAGCGCCTTAGACCCCACTCACCTGCCCCTCCAAAAGAGCGTGGCTGCGGTGATGCCCTTTAGCCGCAGACGGTCAGACCCGTTATAGCCTCCATGAGCTGCTCATCTTCGTGATGGGAAGCAGGGTGGTACCGCGAAAGCAATTTCGTCCCTGCACGCAGGGATTTTTTATTTAATAACATACTGTAAGCCTATTTCTGTAAAAGACAGACCGGAAGGCGCAACAGCAGAGAACAGGAGCAAGAATGATCGACCCAACCGCAGTACCAACTTATCGACCCGAAGAGATCGAGCCAAAGTGGCAGGCACGCTGGGAGGCGGACCGCCTCTACCAACCTGAGCGCGACTCGAACAAAACCAAGTTCTACGCCCTCACCATGCTGCCCTATCCTTCCGGCGACCTTCACATCGGTCATTGGTACGCCATGACGCCCCCAGACACCCGTGCCCGCTTTAAGCGCATGCAGGGTTACAACGTATTCTTCCCGATGGGTTTCGATGCCTTCGGTCTGCCGGCTGAAAACGCTGCCATCAAGCACAATATCCATCCCAAAAAATGGACCTATGCCAACATTGAACGCATGCGCGGGCAGTTGCGCACCATGGGTAATTCTTTTGACTGGCGGGCTGAAATCGTTTCGTCTGACCCCAAGTATTACCGCTGGACACAGTGGTTCTTTGAGCAATTCTACAAGCATGGGCTGGCATACCAAAAACTCTCGCCCGTTGACTTTTGCCCGAATTGCAACACCACCCTCGCGCGAGAACAGGTGCACGGCGATGACCGCCACTGCGAACGCTGCGGCACGCCCGTGATCCGCAAGGACCTGAAGCAGTGGTTCTTTAAGACTTCCGCCTATGCCGAGGAGCTGCTCAACTATGATGGGCTCGACTGGCCCGAATTTATCAAGACCCTGCAGCAAAAATGGATCGGGAAGTCTCAAGGCGCGTCCATCACGTTCAGAACTGAAGCCGGCGATGGGATTGAGGTCTTCACCACCCGTCCCGACACGCTCTGGGGCGTCACCTTCATGGTGCTTTCGCCCGAGCATCCGCTGGTGGAAAAAGTGACCACCCCCGCCCAGTTGGACGAGGTTCGTGCCTATCAGGAGCAAGCCAAACGCCAGTCCGACATCCAGCGCGAATCGGTCACGCGCGAGAAAACCGGCGTCTTCACCGGCGGCTATGCCATCAACCCCGCTTCGGGTCAGCATATCCCAATTTGGATCGCTGACTACGTGCTGATGGGTTACGGCACCGGCGCGATTATGGCAGTTCCCGCGCATGACCAACGCGATTTCGAATTTGCGCGTCAGTTCAACCTGCCGGTCATGGTCGTGATCCATGCCAATGGGGACAGCCTGATTGACCCCGACGCGATGACCGAGGCGGTGGAAGCGCACGGCTCAATGGTCAATTCCGGTCCGCTCACCGGCACGCCCGAAACCGAGTCCATGGCTGCGGCGATTCGCTACGCTGAGGAAAACGGCTTCGGTTTTGGCACAACCAGCTTTCGCCTGCACGACTGGCTGATTAGTCGCCAACGTTACTGGGGCGCTCCAATCCCAATGATCTACTGCCCGACTTGCGGCACAGTCCCTGTGCCTGAAGATCAATTGCCCGTTTTGCTGCCGGATGACGTGGAATGGAAACCAACCGGCGAAAGCCCGCTCAAGCTGCACCCCACCTGGCGCTTCACCACCTGCCCGGTTTGCGGCGGCGCCGCGGAACGCGAGACAGACACCATGGACACCTTCATGTGTTCCAGTTGGTATCACCTGCGCTATCTGAGCCCGGATTATGCCGATGGTCCTTTCGATCCTGAGCAGTACAACTACTGGATGCCGGTGGACACCTATACCGGCGGCTCAGAGCATGCCACCATGCACCTGATCTACACGCGCTTTTTCCATAAAGCCGCGCGCGATTGCGGCATCACGAAGGGTCCCGAGCCCATGCTGCAACTGCGCAACCAGGGCATGGTGTTGGGCGAGGACGGCGAGAAGATGAGCAAAAGCCGCGGCAACGTTGTCAACCCGGACGACCTGGTGGCGCGTTATGGCGCTGATACAGTCCGCGCGTATATCATTTTCTTCTGCCGCTGGGAGTTGGGCGGACCGTGGTCCAGCTCAGGCATCGAGGGCAACAGCCGCTGGCTGCGGCGGGTTTGGTACATGCTGATGGAGCCAGGAGAAGGAACCGCCGAGCCTCAAATTCTGCGTGCCCTGCGCCGCAAGACTCACCAAACGCTGAAACGAGTGACGTACGATTTTGAGAATTTCGAGTTCAACACGATCGTTTCGAGCCTGATGGAGCTGCTAAACGAAATGGGTCGCGCCAAGAATGCCGGGGCGTTTGGCACGGAAGAGTGGAACGAAGCGGCGGATATCTACCTGCGCATGCTGGCGCCAGTCTGCCCGCACATCGCCGAAGAGCTATGGGAACGCCTGGGTAAGCCTTATTCCATCCACACCCAACCCTGGCCTCAGGTGGACGAGGAAGCCGCCAAGGAAGATATGATTACGTTGATTGTTCAGGTTAATGGGAAATTGCGCGACCGTATCGTGGTGGAGCCGGGCATCAGCGACGAGGACGCGGAACGCCTTGCCCTGGCTAGCGAACCCGTCCAACAAACGCTGGAAGGCAGACCTATTCGCAAGGTGATCGTCGTGCCGGGAAGATTAGTGAACATCGTCGGATAAAATAGATAAGCAGGGCTCCAAATTGGAGCCCTGCTTTTTTATTCCCATCGGAGCAGGAAATTCACCGCGGGGGATTAACCTTCGAGGAAAACCTTGCGCAGGGCTTCGAGGGCGGTCAGGATTTCGTGCCGCTCGCCCTGCATGGCTAAGTTCTCACCGCTGACATACGAACCGATCGATTCGAGGGTGTCCTGTTCAAAAGCGACGACGTTATTCAGGATGGAGGCGGTTTTAAAGCCCCGCAAGCTCCCAATCGTAAACAGAGCGGCTGTTTCCATGTCCGCGCCGAGCACGCCCTGGCGCGACCAGTAGGCGTCGATTTCGGCTTCCTGATCCGTGTAAAAGCTGTCGTGGCTGCGGGCAATCCCAACATGATGGGCAAAGCCCTGTTCTCTGGCTGCCTCGATGCATGCAATCATCAGCCCCACATCGGGCACGGCAGGAAAAATCGCTTGGCTGTACGTTTTTGAGGCGCCATCGTCCTTTACCGCGCCGTTTACGATGATCAGATCGCCCAATTTCACCCGCGGCTGCAGCGCGCCGCAGCTCCCAATCCGGATCATCGCCCTGACGCCGATGTTGTGCAGCTCTTCCGCGGCAATTCCAGCGGAAGCCCCGCCGATACCAGTGGAGACAACCAGCACAGGCAGACCCTTATAGGTGCCGCGAAGGCTGCGAAATTCACGGTTGCACGCCAGTTCGGTGACATTACTGAGGAAGGGAGCGACCCGATCGAGCCGGGCTGGGTCACCTGGCAGCAATGCGCAGCGGGCGTTAATGGTTTCATCGAGTTGAATGTGAGGTTGCAGCATGGTTCCTCTTTTCTTTTGGATGGGTTTCTCCCAGTATAATTGTCTCATGCTCGAAAATCAATCAAAAGGACTGGTCATGCCCATCTTAAATTTTGGCTCCCTCAATATTGATCACGTTTACCGGGTGGACAACTTCGTGCAGCCAGGTGAAACCAAGCACACCACATCCTACACAGTCCACAGCGGCGGTAAGGGACTCAACCAGTCGATCGCGGCAGCCAGGGCAGGTAGCCGGGTGTTTCATGCTGGTGTCGCCGGCAGGGATGGCAGCTTCCTGGTTGAGATGCTGCAGGCAGCCGGCGTTGACACCTCGCTCATGGCAGCTTCTCAGGAGGTCAGCGGGCATGCGATCATCCAAGTGGCGGATTCCGGGCAAAATTGCATCCTGCTATATGGCGGTACGAATCAACTGCTGACCGAAGAATACATAGATCGAGTTCTCGACGAATTCGGCAGTGAAGGTGTGGTTCTGCTGCAAAACGAAACGAACCTGGTAGGCGAGATCATCCAAAAAGCTGCCAGGAAAGGATTAAAGGTGGCTTTGAACGCCGCCCCATACTCTGAAAACGTCAAAACATACCCCATCGAGCTGCTGGAATGGCTGATTGTTAACGAAGTCGAGGGAATGGGGATTGTCGGCGGCGGGGAAGATGATTCCCTGCTGCAGCGGCTGGCTGAGCGGTACCCAAACACCGGCATCCTGCTTACGCTTGGTTCGCGCGGGGCGCAATCTTACCAGGCTGGCAGCCATGCCAGCATCGGCAGTTGTAAAGTCCAAACAGTGGACACCACCGCCGCGGGGGATACCTTTAGCGGCTATTTCTTGTTTGGGGTAATGGAAGGTTTAAGCCTCGCCGATTCCCTGCGCCTGGCAACCGCCGCTTCGGCTCTGTGCGTGCAGCGCCCAGGGGCGGCGGATTCCATCCCCACCCGTGCGGAAGTGGAAAAGGCGCTAAAAGACGGCTCACTACAGCTTCCGGAGGTGGTTGAATGGTAAAAGTGCTTTACATCGACTGCTGTATCCGCCGCGAACAGTCGCGAACCCGCCTCCTTGCCGAAGCTTTCCTGGAAGCGCTGCAAGCTAAAGGGGCTTATCAGGTGGAAAGGTTGTGCCTGATGGATGAGCCATTAACCGCGTTGAGCGAGGGGTTCTTCGCGCAACGTGAACGTCTGCTTGCGGATCACAACCTCTCGCATCCACGCTTTCGCTACGCGCATCAATTCAGCCAGGCTGAGCGCGTGATTGTGGGGGCGCCGTTTTGGGATTTGGGCTTTCCGGCTCTGTTGAAGCTTTATATCGAGAATATCTGTGTGGACGGCATCACCTTTGGCGCGGATGAACGGGGCACTTTTGGCTTGTGCAAAGCGGAAAAGATGTTATTCCTGACCACTCGCGGCGGAGATTACAGCGACTCCAGGTTGGAAATGGGGGCACGCTATTTGGAGGCTTTGTGCGAGTTTTGGGGTATCCCCCGCTTTGATGTGGTTGCGGCAGATGGGCTCGATCTGGGACGGGAAGATGTAACAGTGATTCTCAACCGGGCGGTTGCGAACGCGCTCAAACTTTCGGAAGGCTTCTAAACGGAAATTGGTGAGGGCATGAGCAAGATAATCATAAAAAATTGCGAGGTATTAACTTTTGAGGGGCGAGATCCGCGCTTTGTTGCTGGGCAGGATATCCTGATCGAGGGCAACCAGATCAGCAGCATCCAACAAACCTCCGACAGAACACAAACCGATGGGCAGGTCATCAACGCGGCGGGCATGCTTGCTGTGCCGGGGATGATCAACACCCACGCCCACGTGCCGATGGTGCTTTTCCGCAATGCCGGACCGGACGTAAATGAGAACGACTGGTTTAACAAGGTCATTTTCCCACTCGAAGCAAACCTAACCCCGGATGACATCTATTGGGGCGCCATGCTGGGGTTGGCGGAGATGATCGAAGCCGGAATAACCTGCACGGCAGACCATTATTTCGAAATGGATATGGTAGCACGGGCGGTGGAAAAAGCTGGCACACGCGCCAACCTGGGGTGGGCTGTTTTTGGTCATCAAGGCTACGCGCAGCTTGAAGAAACGATCGGTTTCGTTGAACGCTGGCAGGGAAAAGCCAACGGACGCATCACAACCTGGCTCGCGCCTCATTCGCCTTACCTCTGTGATCCAGACTTCCTCAGCCGCTGCGCCAAAGAAGCCGGCCGCCTTGGGGTTGGCAATCACATTCACGCAGCTGAGACATCCTCGCAGGTTTCCTTGTCGCTTGCCCGCTACGGGAAAACGCCAGTTCAGATTTTAGCGGATGTTGGTTTGTTGGACCAACCTGCAATCCTGGCGCACTGCCTTTACCCCACCGATGAGGACCTCGACTTGCTTGTGGGTAAACCGCTTGGGATTGCCCAGGCGCCAAAGACCTACATGGCGATGGCGATGGGCTTGGCTGACCTGCCCAGATACCTGTCAAAAGGGATTGCGGTAGGGTTGGCAACCGATGGCGCGGTTAGCAGCTGCACGCTGGACCTGTTTGAGCAGATGCGTCTGACCGCCCTTTCGCAGAAGAACAAGGCAAAAGACGCAGAAGTGATGCCGGTAGATGTGGTTTTGGATCTGGCGTTCCAGGGTGGGGCGCGTGTCCTGCGCCAGCCGCGCCTGGGCAGCCTGAAAGCCGGCAACCTGGCGGATGTGGTGCTGTTGCGGCAGGACCGCCCGGCAACCCAGCCAGTGATCAACAAAGCAGCAAACCTGATCTATTCCATGGACGCCAGGGACGTTGATACGGTAATTTGCGACGGTTCCATCCTCTACCAGGGTGGCAGGCACCTTACCCTGGACATGGAAGAAATCCGGCGCGAAGTGAACGCCCGCCTGCCGCGCCTTCTCAAAAGTGATCTGTCACGAAAAATCGCGGATTATCCAGCTTAGGCGGCATTCCGGGCTGCACCGCTTAGGGATTTAAAAAGCGGGATGAGCTTCGCGCTCATCCCGCTTTGTCTTTAAATGCAGGAGTTTTTCAGCCTAAGACCGAGTTAGCAACTTGAACAGCAATTCCAGCACACCCGCTTCGTCCGCCCCGAGGGTGATGGTCGTGGAGGGACGCTCAACAGCAACCGCGTCCGATGCTTCGCCAATGCCTTTGGCAACATGGGTGCTCGCGAAGATGTGGTGGTGCTTATCCGCGATGGTTTTTCCCAGGCAGAGACCTTCCGTCACAACGTAAACTGGCATGGCTTCACACCTGAACAGTTCCGGTGCCAGTAAGTATGCAATCACCGCTGGGTCGTGGGTGTGGATGGCACCTTTCATCCCATAGATGGTTTCATGGAAGTTCTGATAGCAGGGCTGAATCTCCTCGAGAAGCCGCACCGCTGGGTTGTCAAACGCGTATAGCTTCTCAAAATAATCTGGACCCATGATGATTTTAGTGGTGACATCCAACCCAACCATGGTTACTTTCCATGGAGCCGCAAAGACCACTTCTGCGGCATGTGGGTCGTGGTAGATGTTAGCTTCCGCCACGGGCGAGATGTTGCCGAGGGCAAAAGCGCAGCCTCCCATCAGGACAACTTCTTTCACCAATGGCGCGATGCGGGGTTCAAGGCGGTACGCCATGGCAATGTTGGTCAGAGGTCCCAAAGGCACCAGCGTTACCTCGTTGGGGTGTGCCATTACAGTGTCAATAATAAACTGAACGGCATGGCGCGGATCGAGCTTCCCATGGGGGTGAGTCAGGTTCGTGTCGCCAAAACCGTCCTTACCATGCACGATAGCCGAAAACGAGTTGACCTCATGCACCATCGGCTGGTTGCAGCCCTTGGCTACCGGAATGTGCGAATTACCTTCCAACTCAACCAACCGCAGAGCGTTCAAGGCGCAGAGTTCAACCTCGGTGTTGCCGAAAACTGTGGTCAGACCGAGGACTTCGAGGTCGGGGGAATGTAAAGCTGCCAGAATAGCCATGGCGTCGTCAATTCCGGGGTCTGTATCGATGATGATCTTTTGTGCCATATTGTGTTGTCTTTCTGTAGAGTTCCTCAGCAGGGTTTTAGCAAGCCTGTCGCGATCTCAACCTGATAGGTAAAAAAGGTTAATAGTTTGCCATTAGCTCAAGAACCCGCCTAACGAAAACTTCGCGGTCAATATCCACGGCGACAAACCCGTTTTTCTGCCATTTCGCGTCGCTAAACAGGTCTGTTACAGTCTTTCCGAGGGTGATCGCGCCTTTGGTTTCCACGCGAATGCCAGCGGGGCAGGCTTTGAACATCGAACCATCCGCTGCATAAAGCAGCGCGGCGGGATCGTGCATATTTATGCCGGTGATGCCAATCCGGCGCATGAAGCTGACAATATCCTGGACAACATCGCGGAAGAAGAGTGCCTGTTTGGAACCCAACGCAGCAACCTGCTCGATTTCATCCGGGGTCATAAGGGCTTTCATGGTCATATCCAGCCCGCACATGTGCACCGGCACGCCGGATGTGAAGACGATATCCGCTGCCTCAGGATCCGCGTAAATGTTGAACTCTGCTGAGGGGGTGGCGTTGCCTGTGCTGGCTGAACCGCCCATGATCACGATCCGCCGAATCAATCCGGGCAAGTCGGGGTATTTCAGGAATGCCATCGCAAGGTTCGTGAGCGGACCGATGCCGATGATCTCCAACGCGCCTTGCTGTTCCAGCGCGAATTGATGGATGGCATCCCAGGCGCGGACGCCCTGCACTTCCTCGCGGCTGTGGCAGAGGTCAATGCCCGCCATGCCATTGGAGCCGTGCACTTCGGCTGCTTCCACTCGCTTTCGGAAAATCGGGTTACCTGCACCGCGGTAAACCGGAACGTCCCAATCTAAAAATTCGACCAATCCCAGAGCATTATACGTTGTGTAATCCAGGGCAACATTGCCCGCTACGCTGGTTATTGCCAACACGTTCAGTTCGGGCAGTTGTTTCGCCAGCAAAAAGGCGATGGCGTCATCCACACCCGGGTCACAGTCCAGAATTACAGGGATGGGGTTCATTCCGTTTCCTTTCCATACCAGGCGGCAGCCTCTGCCAGGAGATCAATAAAACCTTCGCGGTCAATATCGATCAGTGCATGCGTGTTGGGCGGCTGCTGATGGTAACCGTAATGGTCCGCGATTGTTGCGCCGCGGCAGAAATCCCCAGAGGTTTCCACCTGCACATAGAGATCTTTGGCGGTCAATATTTCGGGTCTGACCAACGCCGCCACAGCAACCGCGTCGTGCACCGGGGCTCCGACGTAGCCAATGCCGCGGTGGAAGTTGTAAAAGAAATCCAACCATTCGGCAACAACTACGGCGATTGGGTTCCCGAGGGCACGGATTCGCTCAAAATCTTCAGGGAAGACAAGCGCCTTAAGGGTTACATCCAGCCCAGCCATTGTGAGCGGGATGCCAGACTTAAAGACCACGTCAGCAGCTTCGGGGTCCACCAGGATGTTGAACTCTGCTGCCGGGGTCCAGTTGCCATGCGCCAATCCGCCGCCCATGATCGAAATCCGCGCGATTTTGGGCTTAAGTTCGGGGTAAAGGATCAGGAGGGCGCCAACGTTCGTCAGCGGACCGGTAGCGACGATAGTGACGGGTTCGCCCGAAGCCATTATGGTTTTAGCCATCAACTCCACCGCGGTGAGCGGCTCGGCTTCAATGGCAGGTTGCGGCAGCGCCGGTCCGTCGAGCCCGGTTTCACCGTGGATGTTACCAGCATGGATCGGCTCTCCGTGCAGCGGGTTTTCTCTGCCCATGGCAAAAGGAGCCTTAATGCCCAGCAGTGTCATCACCCTCCGGGCATTGTAGCTGGTCTTTTCGATACTCTGGTTACCGCTGACAGAGGTGCAAGCCAGAATTTCAAGCTTACTGCTGGCTTTTGCAAGCATCCAGGCAATCGCATCGTCGTGGCCCGGGTCTCCGTCAAGAATGATGGGTATCTTTGAGGTCATTCGGCACCCTTCGCGGCGACATGCCGCTTTTTAAGTTTGTTTTTAATGCTGATGGCATAGAGCACCAGCCCAATGATGGTTACGAGATAAGGAATCACCGATACCAGGTAGCTGGACACGCCCTGCATGCCCGAAACCTTCGTGCGCAGAGCCTGTGCCAGACCAAACAAGAGCGAAGAAAGCATCGTGCCGAGCGGCTCCCCGCGCCCCATGGCTGTTGCCGCCAGAGCGATAAAGCCGCGCCCGGCAACCATGCCCGAGTTCCAACCCTGGGAATAGTACATGGACATAAACGCCCCGCCCAAGCCAGCCATCGCGCCGGAAAGTCCGATGGCGATGTATTGTATTTTTTGCACGGAAACGCCAATCGAAGTGGCAGCATCAGGGTTTTCTCCCACTGCGCGGATGTTCAACCCGAGCGGGGTTTTGTAGAGCAGAACCCAGATAAGCCAAACCAGTAGGAATGCCAGATAGGTCAGCACGGAATGACCGGAGATGACTTGCCCCAGGTAGGGGATGGATTTAATCAAAGGGATACTGACAGTCGGAATAAGCAGTTCCCGCGTGACCAGTGAGCCTGTGTTTCCTTTCATTCCTGTGAACATGTTGAGCAGGAAGATGGTTCCTCCCGCGCCTAACATGTTTACCGCGATTCCACCCAGGATGATGTCCGTCTTCATTCTGAACGCAAAGAAGCCGATCATCAGAGCCAGTAAAACCCCGACTAGCACGGCTCCAAGCACGCCAACCAGCCAGGACTGAGTCCAATAGCCAAACAACACACCGAAGAGGGCGGATATCATCATGATACCTTCGAGACCGATGTTGACCACTCCCGCCTTCTCCGCGATGACCGCGCCAAGTGCCGCAAAGAGGATTGGCGCTGTGATGCGGATCACGCTATAGAGGAAGTCGGCATTAAAAATCGATACCAGAAGATCACCAATCATGAGTTGCTCCCTCCTTGGCTCGCTGCAGCTTCCTGCAAAGCCAGATCACGCTGGGCGTTTCGGACGACAATTCGCTGGCGGTATTTCGCCAGGAACTGCTCAGCCGCAAAGAACAGGAAGATCGCCGCCTGGATGATGTCGATCATCTCAGAAGGCACGTCACTGTACGTTGACATCAAAACGCAGCCTTTGTTCAGGTAGGCAATGAAAAAAGCCGCGAATGGGACAAAGATCGGGTTGTTCTTCGCCAAAATCGCGATGGTGATGCCCAACCAGCCATACCCCGGCAGTTCGCGCCAGAGGAAGGTGTTAAACCGTCCAAGCACCTCGATACTTCCTCCCATCCCCGCGAGAACACCGCCGATAACTTGCGACAGGATGATGATTGAACCCACTTGCATGCCCGAATATTTCGCGAAGGATTGGTTGATGCCAATCATGCGGATGGCATAGCCCCATTTGGTGCGGTACATAAAGAGGGCGATGATGACCACAAAAACCAGCGCGATCACAAATCCCCATGTCAGCTTGGTGCCATTCGCCACAATCTCAGGGATCTTCGCTGACTCCAGGAATGGGAAGGTTTGTGTGGCGCCTTTGCTGCGGTCTGCGAAAACAAAGTTGAGGAAGTGCAGGATGACGAACATGACAACATAGTTCATCATCAGCGAAGTAACCATCTCGCTCGCCCCCAGCTTCACCTTAAGCACAGCCGGAATGAGCATTATCAGCCCCCCGGCAACCGCGCCAGCCAAAACGCACACCACCTGATGGAGACCAGTATTGAGATTCAGATAAATCCCGAGCAAAGCGCCAACAAAGCCGCCCAGCATGATCGCGCCCTCCCCCGCCAGGTTAAACTGGTTGGCAGAGAACATGACGCAAACCGCAAGTCCCGAAAAGATGGTTGGAATCATGGCGGCTAAAATCGTCAGAAAGCTGATGGTGTTAAACTCATTGCCGGTGGCTTTAAAGCTGACCACAGGTCCCAGAAGCATATACTTCAGGGCGGTAAGGGGTTCATCCGAGGAAAGAAAAATGAAAATTGCAGCCACCGCCAACGCCAATAGAATGGCTGCCAGACCGCGGAGCAAACTAAACAACAATAATCTTCGATCATTCATAGCACACCCTCGCGATTTCCTCATCAGTTTGACGATTCAAACCGAGCATATATTCGCCCATGGTTACATCTTCCAGTTGGTTTGAGTCTTCGAAATACGCAACAATCTTCCCGCCGTACATGACAATAAGGCTGTCGCTTAGTTCAATTACCTCGTTCAGATCAGCCGAAACCAGCAGCACCGCGGCTCCATTCCGGCTGAGCTCGACGATCTCGTTTCGGATGAATTCGGTGGCACCCACATCAATACCGCGGGTAGGCTGGTCGGCAATCAGTAAAGTGGGTTTGCTTGAAAGCTCTCGAGCAACCACAACCTTTTGGATGTTTCCGCCAGAGAGCATTTTTACCTGCTGTTGGTGAGACTTCGCCAAAATCCGATAGTCAATAATCAGATTGTTACTTTCCTGGTGAATCTCTGGCATATTAAACAGCGGACCCTTATTGAACCGTTTGTCAGTAAATCGGTCCGATATGACGTTCTCTTCGATGCTGGCGATATCGGCAATGCCGTAGATCATACGGTCTTCAGGCACCAGGGAAACCCCTTTTTTCCGGATTTTTTCCTGCGACTGGTTGAGGGTTGACTGCCCACAGACCGTGACCGTGCCGCCATCGGGCTCATTGAGGTTGAAGAGCATCTCAACCAACTCGCGCTGCCCGTTACCCTCGACACCGGCAATCCCCAAAATCTCGCCTCTTCGAACTGAGAACGAAACTTTGTCGAGCATCTTTTTATTCCAGCGGTTCGTGTATTCCAAATCGCGGACTTTCAGCACAGTTTCCGTCGGTTTGGACTTGTCTTTCACTACTTTCAACACGACATCCCGTCCGACCATCAAGCGAGAGATCTCGTTTTCGCTTATGTCGGCTGTGTTATACACTCCCATCGACCTGCCGCCTCGCATAATCGTGAGCCGGTCGGTAATTTGCTTGATTTCTTTCAGCTTGTGGGAGATGAACACAATTGTGAAGCCGTGATCCTTCAGGGCTATGAGTTCTTTAAACAACTCTGAGGTTTCCTGCGTGGTCAGGACAGCAGTTGGTTCATCCAGGATGAGGATCTTCGCTCCTCGAACCAGGGCTTTAAGAATTTCCACCTTTTGCTTCATGCCGACTGGAATATCCATAACCTTGGCGTTTGGGTCAATGCGCAGGTTATAGCGGGCGGCGTTCTCCTCAGCGATTTGAACTGCTTTCTTATAATCAATAAGCAGGTGCGACTTATCGGTCGGTGCCATGCCTAAAACGATATTTTCAGCGACAGTCAGGCTGGGGACCAGCATAAAGTGCTGGTGTACCATGCCGATTCCGAGTGAGATAGCTTTGCTGGGTGAAGTGATTGCCACCGGTTGACCATTAATCAGGATCTCCCCGCTTGTGGGCTCTTCAAGACCAAACAGGATCTTCATCAGCGTAGACTTGCCCGCGCCGTTTTCTCCCATGATGGCATGAATTTCGCCCCTTCTCAAGAAAAAATCCACATTTTTGTTGGCGGCAATTCCATTGGGATATACCTTACTAATCCCTCTCATCTGGACAACAAAATCTTCTTGTTCCACAATTACATTTTGTTCCATAGGTAGGCATCCTTATTGGAGCTATTATGAATCGAGGGGAGCTAAGTGATCAGCTCCCCTCGATTGAAGATTTAAGACATGACGCTCTCAGACAAAATTATGGCTGGAGCGAGTCCCGCAGAGTCACAACCGCATTGGTGGTATCGCCAATAGCAGTCGGGACAATAATTTTGCCGGCAACGATGTCAGCCTGGGCTGCCAAAACAGCATCCTGAACGGCTTGGGGAGCAAATTTGGCAAAGTTTTTATCAATCACAATGCCCACACCACCTTCGGGGATACCAAGGCGAACTTCCTGACCCCAGTAAGTACGGCCAGCGTCCCATTCGTCAAACAGCCAGACGATGGATTTGCCAACATTTTTCAAGCCAGAGGTCAGCGTGATTGCAGCTTGATCGGCGGGTAAGGTCAGTTCCTGATCAGAGTCAACGCCCACGAACCAGGCTTTGCCCGATTCGAGCGCGGCTTCAGCGGCGCCGTTGCCTGAGAGACCGGCTACACCCCAAAGGATGTCGGCGTTTTTATCGTTGATCATGGAGAGTCCCATTTCCTTGGCGGTAGCGGTGTCAACGTAGCTGTTAACATAGCGGGTGTCCACTTTGATTTCGGGGTTGGCAGCTTGCGCGCCAAGCAGGAAACCATAGAGGAAGTCGTTGATCACAGGGCTGTCGATGCCGCCCACGAAACCAACCACAGCTTCGGGGTTGATCTTCTCGACGCCGGTTTCGGTGGTCATCTTGCCAACGAAGGTGCCGATCAGGTAGCCCATGTCATTCTGCTTGTAGGTGATGTTGACAACGTTCTGGTTGACGCCAACATAGGTGTTGTCATCGTAGATCAGGAATTTCTGATCAGGATAACTGGTGGCTGCTTCCTTCAGATAGTCAGGCATTTGATAGGTACCGCAGATGATGAGGTCATACTCACCGCTGCTGGCAACCTCGTTCAGGGTTTCGAGCCATTTTGGCTGGTCCTGATCGGTGCCGCCCATTTCAATAGACTTGTAGTTGATGCGTCCGGCATCGGCTAGTTCCTTCAGACCGGATTCAGCCGCATCAAAGAATGATTTGTCACCAAGGTTACCATTAACAAGGTTGACAACGTTGTAAACCTTGCCTTCCGGGGCGACCGGAGCTGGGGTTTCTGCTGCCTTTTGCGTGCAGCCCACCATGGATAGCGCCATGGTTGCGACAAGAACGAACATCATGAACTTCTTCATTTTTTTCTCCTTTTGGGTGTTGATGCAAGGATTTTGCATGGAGTAATTCTATGGGTAGAGGGATTTTTTGTCAATATGCATAATTTGTGACTCAAGATTGCCGCAAGAGCAAAAACGGCAGATTCACCAGGTTGCGGCGGACGCATAAGACCATACTTTCTCGGTTTGTTAACCTTTCGGTGGTTTTAATGCCTGTCGATACAATGTTCCATACTAACTCCAAATCAGGTTCATCTTTTTTAACATTTCAACCATCCATTGTCGAAAGGGTTTGAACCCCACAAAAGGTTTTGCATGAAAAATAACTTTCTCAGTTTTTCGGGTAAACTTTACAGGTAGCTAATCTGCCCGCCAGTTTGGCAGATAACCCATGGAGCTTGGGTTAGTACCCATCCGATCAGAAATCGAACAGGAGTGAGTATGAAAACCATCGTAGCTGGTGCTTTGGGGGAATGTGTTCACGTCGCAGGGGTAACAAATTTTCTTAGGCTCGCGGAGTTAGCCGGTTGGAAAACTGTCTTTCTCGGTCCAGCCGTGCCTGTCAATGACTTTATCGAGGCTGCGATTCGCGAAAAAGCCGACCTGGTAGGTGTGTCTTACCGGCTCACGCCCGAGACCGGTGAGCGTCTTTTGGCTGAGTTTGCCGAAGCTGCCGCCGACTTGCACGAGCAAGGGGTTCGCTTCACTTTCGGCGGCACCCCTCCGGTCAGCCGCAAAGCTGAATCTTTGAAGGATTTTTTTGACCAGATTTTCGACGGAAGCCAAAGCCGCGAAGAAATTCTTGCATACCTGCGGGGGGAGGACCTCCAGGCAACCGGGGCGTTCACCTTCCCTCAGAGCACAATCGAACGCATCCGCTGGAAGCAGCCTTATCCACTTTTGCGGCACCATTTTGGGCTGCCAACCATGCAAGCCAGCCTGGAAGGAATTCGGGAGATTGCCGAAGCCAAAGCGCTGGACGTAATCTCGCTTGGGATCGACCAGGACGCACAGGAAAATTTTTTCCATCCCGAGAGGCAAAACCCACGTGCCACAGGCGCCGGCGGGGTGCCTGTCCGCAGCGCCGAGGACTACCGCCAGCTCTATCAGGCATCCCGCGCGGGGAATTTCCCACTGATGCGCACGTATTCCGGCACGGATGACTTTATCCGCCTGGCAGAAATGTACGTTGATACCATTAATATTGCCTGGTGTGCCATTCCGCTTTTCTGGTTTAACCTAATGGACGGACGGGGACCGCTCACCCTTGAAGAGTCCATTCGAGACCATCAGCAGGTGATGGCATGGTATGGCGAAAGAGGTATCCCTGTGGAACTAAACGAACCTCACCACTGGGGCATGCGCGACGCGCCAGACGTGGTCTTTGTGACCTCGGCTTACCTCGCCGCCTACAACGCGAAGGCGTTTGGCGTGCGGGATTACATCGCCCAATTGATGTTTAACAGTCCCCCAAATCTCTCGGATGCCATGGATCTGGCAAAAATGCTGGCAATCCTCGAAATGATTGCCCCGCTGGAAGATGAGACTTTCCATATCTGGCGCCAAACCCGTACTGGTCTGCTTAGTTACCCCCTGGAAGATAATGCCGCCCGCGCCCATTTGGCTACGAGCATCTATCTGCAAATGGCGCTGCACCCGCATATTATCCATATCGTGGGACATACCGAAGCTGACCATGCCGCAACCGCGCCGGATGTTATCGCCGCCAGCCTTGCAGCCCAGCGCAGCATCGAAAACGCCCTGGCTGGTCAACCGGATATGTCGGTGGACCCTCAGGTCCAGGCACGCAAGAAACACCTGATCGAACAGTCTCATATCACGCTTCAGGCAATCCGAAACCTCGCTGATAAAAGCGTGGAAGACCCCCTTACCGATGCGGTAACGCTTACAAAGGCGGTCAACGTCGGCGTTTTGGACGCGCCTCAACTAAAAAACAATCCCTTCGCTCCTGGTACTATTCGCACGCGCGTTTTGGAAGGCGCCTGCGAAGCCGTTGATGAAAACGGGGAAAGCATCAGTGAACGGGATCGTCTGCAAGCTAACCTATAAGGAGTAACAATGAGCAAAGAATTTGTGTTTGGCGTAATCGGGGCTGGCAACGGCGGAAAAGCTATGGCAGCTTATCTGGCATTGTTGGGAAAGAAAGTGCTGCTTTATAACCGCACGTTTTCGCATGTGGAAGTAATTGCCGAAAGAGGAGGAATTGACCTTTTGAACCCTGGTGGGTTGGAAGGCTTTGGCAAGCTGGAAATGGTAACCGAAAATATTGGCGAATTTCTGGCAAATTCACAGGTGATCATGGTTGTCACACCTTCAACCGCCCACAGGGATATTGCCCTGGCGGCCACGCCTTACCTGCGCGATGACCACATCATCATCATGCACCCCGGCAGAACCGGCGGCTCGCTGGAGTTTGCGGAGACGCTTCGCCAGAACGGCTGTACAGCCAATCCGATCATCTCTGAAGCCGAAACTTTCATTTTTGCCAGCCGGTCCGAGGGACCAAGCCTGGCACGAATTTTCCGCATCAAAGAATCCGTTCCGATGGCGGCGCTGCCCGCAAACCGCACCGGAGAAGCCCTGGACGCAATCCGGACCGCTTTTCCGCAGTATATCAATGGAGGAAACGTCCTGATGACCGGCTTGAACAACATGGGGGCGGTTTTCCATCCCGCGTTGACCATGCTCAACTCCGGCTGGATTGAAGCTACCCATGGAAATTTCGAGTTCTACGTGGACGGCGTCACGCCTTCTGTGGCGAAAGTCCTCGAAGTGATCGACCGAGAGCGGGTGACCGTTGCATCCGCCCTGGGGTTGCGGGCACGCACGGGCATGGAATGGCTCGAACTGGCATATAACGCCCGCGGAGAAAACCTCTATGAAGCCATGCACAACCAGACGGGTTATTACGGCATCAAAGCCCCCGCGACCCTGAACCACCGCTATATCTTCGAGGAAGTACCCATGAGCCTGGTGCCGATTGCTTCGATTGGCGAACGCTACGGCGTCTCGGTCAATTGCATCCGCAGCATCATCAGCCTGGGCTGTATCCTGCACAACACGGATTACTGGCGCAAGGGCAGGACCGTTGAAAAGCTCGGCATAAAAGAGCTCAGCGTCGGTGAGCTGACCCACTTTGTGGAAACCGGCGAACGGGATTAGCCCCCGAAGGCTAATCCCTCCTTTCACGCGATAAACGGATAACATCAACGTATGAATAACGCCCTCGACTTGTTGGAGCGGGACTACGCCCTCAATTACCCGCTGATCTATGCCCTGAAACATGGAGCCGAGCTGATTGGCGCTAATGAGAACGGCGTGGCGGTGTATCGCTCACGCCCTGATTTTATGCTGTTGGCAGGTCCCAATCCGCTAGACCTGGTAAGGGAGCTTCCCCAACCCGATCTGATCGAGATCTGCGGCGGACAGAATGCCAAAGCAGTGGCAGCTCACTTTGGGCTCGAGGGAAGCATGGAATGTTTTCAGTTCTATTACCCACACCCTGCCATTCAATCCGATCTGCAGCTTGAGCCTGCCGCGCTGCCGGACCTGGGCTTCATCCTGGCGCATTATGACCGCCTGGAACCGGATGAAATTGAGCAGGCTATCCTCGAGAACCGCCTGTTCATTTTGCGTGATGGCGGTGGTCCTTTCGCGTTTATTGGCTTGCATGATGACTTTTCGATGGGGATGCTTTTTATTTTGCCGGAATATCGCCGGAAAGGCAGGGCTGAACGGCTCGAACGCGCACTGACCGCCAGAGTACTCGAGATGGGTGAACTGCCTTATGGGCATGTTTTCATCGACAATGAAAACTCCCTGCGCCTGCAGGAGAAGCTTGGTTTTATACGCTGCAGCGATACGGTTTTCTGGATGTGGAAGGGAGAATAGCATCGCATCGGCAGAGAACCACATTTCTTTTGTCAATCTTCTTGAAAAAATGAATAGGCTGCTGGGAAACCCAGCAGCCTATTCATTTTGGTTGACTTTTCTCTTACCGATCGTGTTATGGGTTTGGTGGCTCGGGAGCCAGCGCAAACGCCTTGGGAATAGCCCAGGCATCCAGCCAATAAGCCTGTGTGTAGCCGTCATAGGCTGTTGAATATACTGCCAGGGTTGCCGCAAACGCGGCTTGCGGACAGTTGGAACCATTAGCGTTCAACAGGTTTGCAACCCCTAATTCTTTGCTAAAGTGACTGTCCGCCGAACGGCTAAAACCATTAACGGGATAAGCCCCAGGGGTAAGGTCGTGTACCGGCAGGCAGGCATAGGAGGAAGAAACGAAGTTCCAGCCCAGTGTGGCATCCGGAACATAGCCGGAACTGCCTTTTACCACCCAGAACGTAAACACGGCATTATCAAATGCTTGCCGGGCAAGGAAGCGCAGGTGCGCTTTTGAGTTCGCGAACGATTTGAAGAACAGGAATCCACACGGACCAGACAAAGCGCTGGGCTTTTCGACAATATATGGTTCATCGATCACTGCTTCGCAGGGTGTGTTATCCACGAAGAGGGTCATGATGTACCCAACGGTGTTCCCGGAGGTATCTTTGATCAGGTTGGCTGTAGGAGCAAGAATTTCCGTCATGCCGGTCGGGGGAACAAAAGGAGCAGGATTATTGGTCACATACGCCTCAATATTCCACCCGCTTCCGCCCGTGTTATTCCAGTGCACAAGGTTGCCGCTGCTGTCAAACAACTCCAACTTAATTTCATACTGACCAACCGCGGGGGTTGTGCCATCAGATTCCTTCAGGTTAGCGGTATCAAAGTATGCCCACGCAAGGTCGACATGCTCATTCATTACCGAGTCATACCAGATGCCGATTGATGGGAAGTTTGGCTGGATCTTAAATAAATTATCCGCGCCAAAAGGACCCATCTTTTCATACTTATATTGCGTTTCAAAGTGCCACACCGGAAACGGGACAAAAACTTTGATCTCGTATGGGCGATGGACTTCCCGTAACATGGTATGCCAGGTATCGGCGACAGATGTTGTCCCATCACCTTTAGTCTTCCGGCGATAGGACCAGCGATATTGGGTAACGCCGAGGCTGATCAGATTGCTGCGGCTCATATCCAGGCGAAGTTCGAGCGAGCCTGCCAGGGGTTCTCCGGCGGTTGTCTTTCCCTTGCTTGGACCAGATGTTTTCTGAATCTCACTCATGCTCAGCCCATTGCCGATGGTCTTAACAAGCACCTTCAGATCAGGCAGGTCGGGATTCGGTTCGCACCACGGAACACCGGGAACGGTTACAGGAAGTATTACTTCCGTGCCGCACACATAGTTCCAGTACGTATGGCAACAAATCGGTTTTGGTTCGTAGACCGTGGTCCATGTGCCGCCAATAGGATATTCCACCCAGAAATAGAGATCGGGTTTGTCTCCCACACAGCGGTACCAGATGGTGGTTTCAAAACCATCACAATCGGTCACTACCGTCGCGATCTCATCCCAGAGGCAAATATAGGGATGCAGCCAAGGCCACCAGCAGAAGTACGGCAGGATCATAGGATGGAGTTTTAACAATGCCGAGCTTATCTCAGTGACCGAATCAGACTTAAGCTGCTTTAAGATCTCCCTGGGGACGGTATCAATCAACAACGGGAGAGCCTTCTCGTTTGAGGTTTTGGTTGTTTTGCGGGCAGGTTTAGCCGGCGCCTGCATAGTGAGCATCCTGGGCGTGACATACTCCATGCGCGGCGGCTCAGGTTGGGGGGCAAACCAGCTGATTTGGTAATCGGGGACCCCCGGGGTAACGTTTAGGCGGTAGGCAGTTTCCTGGTTGCCGGGAAGCTGCATAGGCATCACGCGTTCTCCTTCCAACTCGCGCGCTTCGTTATCCATCGGGAAGAACCGGTAAGGATCCGGTGGTGGAGGCGGCCAGGGGAATTTGATAATCGGAGGTTTCGGAAGGACCTTGTATTTTTCCCAATCCTTGATCAATTCGTCGCGGAAGCGGATCAATACTTCTTTGGGGAAACGCGGGAGCAGCAGGTAGAGCTTGTCAACTTCGCAAATGTGGACTTTTGCCCCACTAACGGGTTTATTAACTACTGTCCCATTGATAATGATCGGACGCACCACCTTGCCTTTGACCTTGCATGGGCAAAGCAGCCACAATTTGATTTTCTCAATCGGGATGGGATACAGCTTGAGTTTTCCTCTGGTAGGATCCAGCTCAAAACGTGGTTCAAACGCCCCACCTGACTTTAAACCTTCAATTGTTGGTTTTCTTTTTGATGGGAGAACTGGTGATATGAGGATCTTGATGTCCTTTACTTGCAGGACCTCAAGTGGGAGACTGGCTTTTCCATCCTTTACTTTTGCGGATTTCAGGAATTTTCCAGCGGGGTCAAAGACATGGACCACGAGGTCCAGGTCTTGCTCCGGCTTTTTTTCAAACTCGACAGGAAATTCAACCGTGCTCATGTTCATACTCCTTTCTTTGGTATGTGAGCTTCTAATCTGATACCAGGACCAGCCTGAAAGGCTGTGCTTTTCTGGGAAGGGATCAGTTGAATTGGACTTGGGTGTCACAGACACGAAGGGATAGAAAGAAGTTACCATTAATAGTATAGGAAATTTATACTATTAAAGCAATAGATCAAACTATTTTTATGAGAATCCGAGGTTTACATCCGATTGGATGGAATAAAGAAAACGCGGTCTTTAAACCGCGTTTTCTATGTTTATGGAATGAACATTAATCTTCCAAAACGTACATGGCAACCTCGTTGGTTTCGCGGTTGGTCGCGACAATCAGGCGTTTGCCATCCTCTTCAAAATAAGTGACATTAGCAGGGCCTCTGTCGCTATCCAATAGCTGGAAGTGATACTTCCCGGCTTCGTGATCCCAGGTGAGAGCCAGCAGTTCTCTTCTGCCTTTGCGGTTGCCCAAAAGGATAGTGGGCTTGTGGTTGATCTGCCCAGACCAAATCGCGTGCAAAAACTCAACGGGCTCTGGATTAGCGTAATCCAACTCGTATTTACCATCGACCAGACGCCAGATGCGAAGGATGTCGCCGTGGAAAGGAGCAAAAGTTAACAATTCCGGCAGCCCATCCCCATCCAAATCAATCAAAGTCCCATCACTGCAAGCTTCATCCAGCAATTTTTCCAGCTTCCATGCAGACTGCCCGGGGTTCGGCGGGGTGATTTTAAAGACACCGTTTTCGGCGCTGATCAGCGAGAATGGACGCCCATTTTCGTAGCAGCGGTAATAGCCGTGATTTTTCGTCAGACCTTCTGCCAGGACGGTCAAATCGAGCCTGGCGTCCTCAGCCAACAGGTCTTCGGGCAGCTCCGCGATAAAGACTTTACCCGGGTGGGTCCAGTCTTCCTTGTATTCATGCCCGGATTTAAGCGTGCAGGCGATCAGGTAGTTCTTTTCGGGGGTGACCAACACGTCAAAACGGTGGACGAACGGCAGCTCTGCTACGGTTTTTACCTGCCATTTGCCATCCAAAATGTAAGCCAGCACGATCCTTGCCTTCAGTGAATCATTTGGTCCGTAAAATTCCTGGGTGGAAAGGAATTGATCTGTTTTACCTGGCACGGGCACGAGGGACATCACCCCGCCCGGATCCTGCCAGATTTGTTCCACCAACTTGCCTTCCAGATTAAAGAAGAAGCACCCGCCAGCTTTTTCAGTGGCAACCAGGAAGCCTTTGGTGCCTCTCAGCGTGATTGGGCAAACTGAATAGCATTTTTCGATCTCGGCAATAGAATGCCTGGTAAATTTGATTTCATTCATCTCAGTCTCTCTACATGAATTACGCCCGCCGTGTGACGGGCGGGCGTAAGATTCTTATTTTTTTACGGCTGCGGCTAATTTTTGCTCGCGTTTTGCCACTTCTTCTTTTAGGTAGGTTTCCACTTCAGCCTGGGTAGCCATATTCATCACGTTTTCAGCGATTTCTTCGGTTTCGGCAAGCGTAAAGAGGGAGAGGGCACGTTTGACATGCGCGATGTTGGAGGCGTTCATGCTGAACTTGCGCAAACCCAGCCCAAACAGGACAATCGCTGCCAACGGCTCACCTGCCAACTCACCACAAACCGACACCGGTTTACCGGCATTGTTATATTCCTTGAATATCTTGCCGAGGATGCGGTACATAGCTGGCGAGGAACTCTGGTAATAGTTGGTAAGCTTGGGGTTCATGCGATCGACGGCGTGCAAGTATTGAGTCAGATCGTTGGTCCCGACGCTGGCAAAATCTGTTTCCTTAGCCGCCATATCAGCAATCATGCCAATCGAAGGGATTTCGATCATGATTCCGATATTGATTTTCTCGTCAAACGGGATGCCTTCGGCTCGCAGTTCAGCTTTGACTTCCTCAACTGCCGCATTGCCAGCCCGTACATCGTCCATGGTACCGACCATGGGGAACATGATCTGCATTGGACCAAAGGCTGAAGCCCGCAGCGCGGCGCGTAATTGAGTCTTGAAAAGTTCCGGTTGGTCGAGGCAGAGGCGCAGGGCACGGTTGCCAAGGAAGGGGTTGTCTTCCTTGGGCAAAACCAGGTATCGCAAGGATTTATCTCCACCAATATCGAGCGTCCGCAGGGTCACAGGGTTGCCCATCGCGTTGGCAAGCACTTTGCGATATGCCGCAAACTGTTCATCCTCGGTAGGCATATGCTCGCTTTCCATATACACAAATTCCGTTCGGAAGAGCCCGACGAAATCCACATACTTAAAGCCTTCATCCGGTTCGGTAGTGCCGATGTTCAAGCCAACGCTAAAGCGTTCTCCACTGGCAACCAGGGGAATGCGGTTCAGATATTCGGCAGTCCGTTTTTCATTCTCGAGGAATTCTTCCAGTTTGGCTTCGTACTCCACAATTGTGGCGCGTTCGGGCTCCAACAAAACCTGCCCCTTAATCGCATCCAGGATTACCATCTCGCCATTCTGGAGGATCTCAGTGGCATCATTCACGCCGAGAACTGCTGGGATCTTGTAGCTTCGCGCGAGGATTGCGGTGTGGGAGGTGGCTCCGCCGACCTCCGTAACAATTCCCACCACGTGTTCGCGGTCGAGGGTGGCTGTGTCGCTTGGGAGCAAATCGTGCGCCAGGACAACGACTTTTTCACGCAGGTGGGAAAGGTTTTGCTCTTTTTCGCCTTTCAATATTCGCAAAACCCGGTTACGAACGTCGCGCAGGTCAGCGGCGCGGGCAGCAATCAGCGGATCCTTGGCTTTTTCGAGCAGCAGCGCAAACTCGCTGAAGACCATGTAGACGGCATAGTCCGGCATTGCCTTGTCCGACACGATCATATCTTTAACCTCTTCAGCCACCTCTTCATCGTTCAGGATTTCAATGTGGGCTGTAAAGATTTTGGCTTTTTCGGGGGATTCGGCAGATAAGGATTCCACGATCGCGTTTAGCTCAGCTTCAGCCGCAGCGGTTGCGTCGGTAAAACATTTGAACTTCTCGGCTTCTAATCCAGCCTCAAAGTAAGACTCATGAACATCGGCTTTGAAAGCCTTATAAACATAAACTTTAGCCAAGGCAATACCCCTGGAAACTGGATTACCCTTAAGAATCCTCATCTGCTCTCCTTTCAATTGACTGTTATTTGTTTAGTCTTCGCCAAACTTCGAGTCGACCAACTCCACCAGCTTATCCACCGCTGCCTGCTCATCCGGACCATCGGCACTGATTTCGAGTGGTGTGTTCACCGAAAGACCTTGCGCGAGAATCTTGATGATCGATTTGGCGTTGGCTTCGGGCGCGTCATCAACATCCAGCCTTCGCACGGTAACCTTGGACTCAAAAGCTTTGGCGCAGGCAACGAACTCCGAAGCCGGGCGAGCATGCAGACCAGTCAGGTTTTTTAATACGGTTTGTTTGGAATACATAGTTGATCTCCTTTTTAATCACTAAAGCTGGCTATTGCCGTTTCAATTTGATTTCGTAAGAATTTCGAGGAAGCAATGAGGCTGGGTTCAACCTCACTCTTCCCATCATACCAGAATTCTCCGGTAAACATGCGAACACCCATGCCCCAAAGCAGCCGAAGGCACGCCTGATACTGGGTATGTCCCGTGCCGAAGACCATGTTGCGGTAAACGCCAGGGACAGTTTCTTTCAGATGGGCGGCGTAAATATGCCCCCGCCCTAGCTCAAGGTCTGCCAGCAGGTCGGAGCCATAAAGCACCGCGGCGTTTTGCAGGTTGCCAATATCCGGGTAGACTCCCAGGTAAGGTGAGCCGATCTGGTTCACGAAAGCCATCGATTTGCTGACTGTATCCATGAAAGCGGTTTCCATGGTTTCGAAGCCGAGTAAGACCCCAGCCCCGGCAGCCATCTCGGTGGAAATCGCAAGGTTCTCAGCAAACCAGGCGCGGGTATCGGCATCGCCGGTTTCGTAATACACATCATAGCCCGCCAACTGGATAACGGCGATGCCAAGCTGCGCGGCAAGATCAATCGCTTTGCGCATAATTTCGAGGGAGCGTGCGCGTGTGGCGGAATCATGCGACCCAAGAGGATACTTGCGGTGTCCGCTTAGGCACATTGTGCGGATCATAACGCCGCTATCGTCCATCTGCCGTCTAAGGGAGTGTACCTGTTCAGCCTGCCAGTCGAGCCGCGCCAGGCGGGCATCGCTCTCATCCACGCTCATCTCGAGGCGGTCAAAGCCCGTCCGGACGGTAAGCTCGAGCATTTCCCGAAAGCTCAGCGTGTCCGGCATCGCCTTTTCGTAAAGTCCGAGCGAATATTGGGACATGGCGTTACTTCCCCTGACCGTAATAGGCGTTGGCGCCATGCTTGCGCAGGTAGTGTTTGTCCTGGAGCTCCTGCTGCATCACTGGCAGACTGCCATTGCTGAGCGAGAGGTTGTGCCACGCCATGAAGGCGACTTCTTCCAGTACCACGGCGTTGTGGACTGCCTCCATGGCGTCCTTGCCCCAGGCGAAGGGACCATGGCTGTAAACCACAACCGCTGGTACTGCCATGGGGTCCACACCAGCAAATCGTTCAATGATGACTTTGCCGGTTTCTTTTTCATATTGACCGGCTATTTCTTCCGGGGTCATTTTTCGAGTGCACGGGATTTCGCCGTAAAAATAGTCGGCATGGGTGGTGCCAAAAGGCGGCACGCCGCGCCCCTGTTGGGCGAAGATCGTCGCCCAGCGTGAGTGGGTGTGGACAATTCCGCCCACCCCCTCAAACGCCTTGTAGAGCTCAATGTGCGTGGGCGTGTCTGATGAGGGTTTTAGCGAGCCTTCCACAACATTCCCATCCAGGTCCACGACAACCAGATCTTCCACGGTCATGGCGTCGTATTCGACACCCGAAGGCTTAATCACCACCAACCCTGCCTTGCGGTCAATCCCCGAGACATTACCCCAGGTGAATGTGATTAATCCGTACTTTGGCAGCGCGAGGTTTGCCTTTAATACTTGCGCTTTTAATGTTTCAAGCATGTTTTCTCCTTATAGGGTCCCGAAGTTTCGCTTCGTGGATAACACACTTCAACGTGTTTTCTATTATTAAGTACTGTCCTACAACACCAGGTCTTCGAGTGCTCTGGCAACACCAGCGCGATCGTTTGTGTCGGTTACGTACATTGCCTTGTTCCTGACTTCTTCGTGCGCGTTTGACACCGCGACAGACAGCCCGGCTTCCTCGAACATGGCGAGGTCATTGAGGAAATCTCCAAAAACACAGACCTCGTCCTTTTCAAAACCAAGCATTTTACGTACTTCGGCAACAGCCGCGCCTTTGTTTGTGCCTGCCCCCAGAATATCCAGCAAACCTTCATCCGAACTTGTGTAATCAATTTCCGGGATGCTCGCGAGGAAAGCAGCGACAGAGTCTGTTTCGCCTTCTGGAATCTGATACAGAAGCAGTTTCAAAATGTCGTCGTCGATGTCTGTATAGGAACGCCCCGAAAAGCGTTCCAGGCGCATAGGGTGCAAACCACTACCTGTCGCGATTTCGTTATAGCGTTCAAAGCGCTTAATGCGCTGACTGTTGGCGGAGAAATAGCTGACGGATGCCGTCAGGGCGGAGTAGTCAAAATCCCGCTCTCTGGCAAAGTCAAGAATTTTTACTGCTACTTCATGGGGTATGGTATGTCTGGAAAGCTGTTTTCCGCTGTTGCCATCCACAATTGCCGCCCCATTCGTCGTAATAACGGGTCCCTGGATATTCAGAGTCCGTAAATACACTTCCATCATCGGAGAGATCCGCCCAGAGCAGACTGTAAAAAAAATGCCCTTTTCTTCAGCCGCCCTAATTGCCGCCAGGTTCTCCACAGATATAGTCGCATCTGAGTTCAATAAAGTCTGGTCCAGATCGCTCACGACCATTTTGATCTTCTGACCAAGCTTTCTTAACTCGGACTTTTCCAATGCCTTCCCTGTTCCTCTCCGGCTTGCCCTAAAAAGATTTACTTCTTCTGATACTTCTGATCCAAACCGAGCTCGATGATATTCTTCTTGATCTCATCTGCCGACATGACATTCTTAAGACCAATTACCGGAATGCCCTTCTTGGCAGCGTTTTCGAACATATTGGTAAAAGTCAACGGACAGAATACGATATCGTACCCGATTGCAGCGCTTTTTCCTTCGGAAATGGCGCAGTGGTGAACGCGTGTCACATCCATGTTCAGTTCTTTCGTGACCTTTTCAACAGCCATTTTCATCAGGAGGCTTGAACCAGCGCCGTTTGCGCATGAAACTAAAATTGTTGCCATAATATTGCCCTTTCTTTTCTTGGTTACGTGCCCGTCAGGGAGGGTCTATTCCCTGACGGGCATTTTCACCAATTATATATATCTTTTCAGTTTTTAAGCTTACTTTTCTGCTTTGAGTGCCTTGTAAGCCTCGTAGTCCTCGGTCACAAGGAAGTAGCCCTTCTTATCCTTGAGGTACTGGATTTGCGGAATGGCTAACAGGAAGATAGCCACCAACGCGACACCGAAGTAGCTCAGGTATTTCATCAGGACTGTGAAGATTGGCCAGACCACTGCCCAGTCCCACATGCCCAGGTAGCCGCCATAGGCAGCCATGCCAACCCAACCCGCAATCAAGGCTGAGCCAAACACCTGCATCAGACCAGAAACAAAGGGCCAGAGCATGGCGGCTCTCATACCACCTTTGTTATTAGCAAAGACAGCGATGGTGGCATTATCAAAGAACACCGGCACGAAGCCAGCGATAACGAGCGTGGGGCTCTTGAGCAGGATCAATGCGCCAATAGCCAGGAACTGACCCAAGGCACCAAACAGGAAGCCAATGGTCACCGCATTGGGGGAACCGAAACCGTACGCAACAGCGCAGTCCACACCAGGCACCGCACCCTTGAGGAGTTTCTGAGAAATACCCTGGAAGGATTGAGTCAGCTCGCCAACGAACGTGCGAACGCCCAACTGGAGGATGGAGAGGTAAACAGCGAAGTTGAGACAAGTGGTCAGAATGTAGAACAGGAAGGATTTGCCCTCAGCCAGGAATTTGGCTTCGATTAAATAGTCTTTGCCCAGGAGCAGCAAAATCGCTCCAAAGAAGAGTGTCATCAGGATGGAAGTGGCAACCATGTTCTCATTGAAGATGGAGAGGAAGCCAGGCAACTGCATATCTTCCAGGCGCTTGCTCTGCCGTTTGCCGGATTTGTTCATTTTCTCTGACAACCAGGAGAACAGCTTAAGACCGAACATCTGCTGATGCGCGATGCTAAAGCCTGCGCCGTCGGTGAGGTCCTGAGAGATCTCAACGGTCAGGTTGGTGCCAGCCGCCCAGTAAAGACCAAGCAGCAAAGCCATAATCAACAAAATTGGAGTGTCGCCAAGGGCGGGGAAGCAGAACAGGATCAGCCAGAACGCGGTTGAAGCCTGCTGCACCTGGACATGACCGGTGGTGAAGATGGCGCGGAACTTGGTCCACTTCTTCAACGCAACCAAAATAATATTGAAAATGAAGGCAATCAGAACGAGGATCATGACCTGACCAAAAGTCCTGCCAAATACCTCTTCCACGCCCGCGGTCACAGCGTTCTGACCAAAATAAGGGTCAATCACCATGGCGTCCAGGTTAAAGCGGTCTTTCAGACCGACCAACACAGGGCGGAAGTTGCTGACCAGACCGCCGGAACCGACAGCCAGGATTAAGTACCCAACGATGGCTTTGATCGTCCCTGCCAGCACGTCATACCAGGGCTTCTTCAGCAAGACGTAGCCAATCAACACGATTAAGCCAATAAAATAGGCGGGTTGGGTGATAATGTTATTGACGATAAAGGTCCAGATGGTGGTAAAGATTTGCATTATATTATCTCCTTTTATTTTTTGAATAATGTGCTTTTATCTTCTGCGCGGCGGAACCTTTGAGATCGCCAGCTCACAAGCCTGCCGCGCAAAAGGGATAAACCTGGACTTCTCTTATAAAATCGAGCGGAAGGGCGTATTTGGTTCGTTTTCGAAACAATCCGTAAATCCGCGGGGGTGATGATATTGGCGTTTGCCAAGGTCGTTCGGGTAGACGTATTTACCGCCAACTTCCCAAATAAAAGGTTCGAAGGTGTATTGCAGGCGGTACTTGCGCATGTCATAAAGCGCCAGGATTTCGGAGGTGTCTGCCATGAAGTTAGTCCAAACATCATAGTGGATTGGGATGACGACTTTGCAGCGCAGTGCTTCAGCCATGCGCAGGATGTCGATGGAGGTCATTTTGTCAGCGATGCCGACGGGATTCTCGCCGTAGGAACCGAACGCCACGTCGATGTCATAATCCTTACCATGCTTGGCAAAGTAAATGGAGTAGTGCGAGTCACCGCTGTGGTAGATGTTGCCGCCGGGGGTCTTGATGATGTAATTAACGGCTTTATCGTCCATGTCAGTTGGGCAAACACCGCGGATGTCCTGGTAGCCGTCAGTGGTAACCAGGCAGGTGCGGTCGAAGGAATCCACCGCGATAATCTCGAGGTCTTTGATCTTGATTGAATCACCAGGACGCACGACGATGCAGCGGTCTTCGGGCACACCCCATTTGAGCCACATATCCACCGACTTTTTCGGCCCGATGAAGGGAATTGGCTCCGCCACGTTCTTCAAAACCGCCGCGGCATAGTTTACGTCGATGTGATCGTTATGATAGTGGGTGGAAAGAACCGCGTCCACCTTTCGGACCGCGAAGGGATCCATGACAAACGGGCTTGCACGCAGGTTAGGCTGCAGCAGGCGGCAGCCGCACATGTTCGCCATCTGATGACCAGCAACCATGTTCTTGGTCTTCTTGGTGCGTTTTCCGTTGCCCAGCCAGAAGTCGATGCAGATGTTGGCATCGCCGGGGGTTTTTACCCACAGCCCAGTACATCCCAACCACCACATCGCAACTGTGCCTGGGGCAACAACTTCTTCCTCAATTTCTTCATTGAGCCAGGTGCCCCATTCGGGAAATGTATTCAAAATCCAGGATTCGCGTGTTACTTCATCAATTTTGCTCATAGATCTCCTTTTTGTGGTTTCCCCTTTCGGGGTGTTATTTGGTTTTCCGGCAGATGCCTTGCGGTCTGCCTTTTTCTAACCGACTGATTCTCGGTAGAAACAAAGCCTTACTTCGCTTTACTTCTTTTCGTCCGCCTCTTGTTTTTCGAGGCGAATGATTTCACGCACACATGCCAGATCCGTCACGAGGACATTGATGATTCCAGTCCTCAAGGCACCCAACACCGCGGCACCTTTTCGCACGCCGCCAGAAATGGAGATAACCTTCTTTGAATGTTTTAGCTCGTCGAGTGTCAGGCTGACAATTCGCTGGTTAAACTCCGGGTAGCACGCGGTACCATGGATGTCGAACGCCTGAGCACATAAAAAGCCAACTGCCCCATGCTCACTTAAGGGTTTGAATTCACGGTCGGTGTCAATCCCAGACCAGAGGTAACTGAGCGTGTCTTTATTAACACCGCCGATTCCTGTTAGGATCAAATCCGCCTTGCGGGCTTTGTCGAGCGCGAAGGCGATCGCGGGTTGCTGCTTGATGAGGCGGCATGCCTCTGGGCTGTCGAGCAGGAGCGGGGCATTCAGAGGGAAACCTGTGGCGCCAAACTTTTCGACCATCGCCCCCAAAAGCCGCGGGATGTTAATAATCGGGTTTTGCATCAACGCGCCGCCGATCACCTGCACGACTTCCAGGTTAAGATACGGGGCAGGTTTCAGCGCGGAGACCATTTGCTCAATTGATTTTCCCCAGGAGATTCCCACGGTTTGGCGAGGTTTCAGAAGCCTGTTGATGTAGTCGGCTGCCCTCTCCCCCATGATGACGCGCATCTGAGATTCGTCATGCCCGTCGGAGTTGAGCACGAAAATATCGTCAAGGTGATACTTGCGCTTAAACATCTGTTCAAACTCGTAGCATCGTTCGCCAAAATGTCGGATATTAAAGGAAACAACGCCTTCTTCGCGGGCAGTTGTGATCAGCCTTGAAACCCTGGAACGTGAGATAAAGAGTTTATCCGCGATTTCCGCCTGAGTCATTTCCTGCTCGTAGTAGAGCGAGCAGACCTCAGCTAATAATTCCAGCTGCTGGGACTTTCTAAGTTCAATAACTTCTTCCGGTGAGAGCATAGCTCCGCCTTTCTGGAATAGTCGGCAACAAAACGGATGCTTATAATATAGCAATTATGTGCGCTTTCTGCAATATACCAGCCATTTATTGCACATTTGTGCAAGTTCTCACTAGTGCCAAAATTATCCTCCGGATAGTTAAATGCCTGCCCCGGAATTGGTTAAGAATTTTCTGTTTTTTTGTGGAATCCACCAAAGAAAAAAACAACCCCGATCTGAACGTTCTCCCGGGGTTGTTTTGGTTAGGTTAGGCTTGTCCTGCTTTCCGTGCCCGGATTTCTTTTACCCTTGGGCTGTCGGGTTTGAGCAGCAGCCAAAGGTGACGTATCACGGCAATTGGCGCACGGGTCGTCATTTTTGGCGCGGCGTATCGCATGACTTCGCGCACTTTCTGGCGGTAACTTGATTTATAACAATGGACCGGGCATTTTGCGCAGACCGGTTTTTCTGGCAGGAACTGGCAGCGTTCCAACTGCTGGAAGGTATAAGCTTCCAGGTCAGCGCAATCTTCACAGAGTCCCTGTTTCTGCCCGTGTTTGTCATGGCAGTACATAGCCACCATGAGTTTTATGGTCGCCTTTTCAGTGTTTAGAACGTTTATCTTCTCCATGGGCAAGCCATTTTAAGGCATTACTGGGTTTTTCGCCAACCATAATCAGAACGTGGCGTGCAGGCACGGAACCTGAAAACTTTAAGAAACCAGTTCCGCCTCAAGCGAGATTTCAACGCCGGCTAACGCTCGCGAAACCGGGCAGCCGAGCTTGGTTGCCTGGGCAATTTCCTGGAATTTTTCGCCGCTGATCCCGGGCACCTGGGCTTTGCACACAAGGTGGCTTTGCGTGATCGTCGCTTTGCCATCCACATTTCGCAAGGCGACATGGGCAGTGGTTTCAATCTTTTCCGGTGGGAAGCCTGCTTCAGTCAGCCCGGCACTAAGCGCCATGGAGTAACAACCGGCATGTGCCGCCCCGAGTAACTCCTCGGGATTGGTGCCTTTTCCCTCTTCAAACCGGGAGGCAAAAGTGAAAGGTCCATCGTAACCAGCAAAATGCATGTTGCCTTTGCCGCCTTTGAGCGTGCCTTCCCAAATTGCGTTTGCTTTTCTATCTGCCATAATCTGTACCTCTTTCTTGTCTGGTTCATGTTCATGATAGCCAAAGCCCGCTGGCGGCGCAATAAAGTGTACAGGCACAAAAAAACCCCCTCGGGGTACCGAGGGGGTTAGGTGAAAAAATGAGGTTAGGAGATCCAGCCGCGCAGGCGCATCGCCTTGACCACTTTGTCGATGCTGACCATGTAGGCTGCGTCGCGTGTGTAGACCTTCTTGCTAAGAGCCATATCCAGAACAGACTTGAAGGCATCTGTCATCTTCTGATTCAGGCGCTCAAGCACTTCTTCGCGGGACCAGTAGAAGTTCTGGTCGTTCTGAACGCCTTCGAAGTACGAAACGGTTACACCGCCAGCGTTGCAGAGGAAGTCGGGGATGACAAAGACGCCATTTTGCTCCAAAACCGTGTCAGCTTCGGGGGTCGTGGGTCCGTTGGCAGCTTCTGCCAGGATCTTGACCTGTTTGCTGATCTTCTGGACGCTTTCGGCGTTGATCTGACCTTCAAGGGCGGCGGGGATGAGCACATCCACATCCTTCGAAATCCAGGCGTCGCCATCTTCGATGAGGTAGCCGGCTTCCTGAGCTTTGACCTTGTTGATGGTGCCGTACTGATCTGTGATGCTCTTGAGGAATACAGGATCCACGCCCTCATCCTTGCTGAAGGTGTAGGATTTCTTGTCTTCGCGATCCCAGCAGGAAACGCAGACAACTTTTCCACCAAGGAACTGGCGGAAACCGATCGAGGCATATTGGGCGACGTTGCCAAAACCCTGGATTGCCGCGGAGGTTTTGGTGGGGTCCATGCCGAGGTGTTTCATGGCTTCGCGGACGGTGAAAATCACGCCAAAACCAGTTGCTTCGGTGCGACCCTCAGAGCCGCCGCCGCCGAGGGGCTTGCCAGTGATGGTGCCGGGGGTGTAATTACCAACGATGGTTGAATACTCGTCCATCATCCAGCCCATCATCTGGGGTGTGGTGCCAACGTCGGGTGCCGGGACATCCTGGCGGGGACCAATGTTTTTCCACATGATGCGCACAAATCCACGCACCAGGCGTTCTTTTTCGCCAACAGACAAGGTGGAGGGGTCCACCACAACGCCGCCCTTGCCGCCACCCAGGGGGATGTCGGCGACAGCGCATTTCCAGGTCATCCACATTGCCAAGGCACGCACGGTATCGGCAGTTTCATTGGCAGCAAACCGCAGACCGCCCTTATTTGGACCGCGGGCGTCATTGTGTTGAACCCGGAAACCCTGGAAGACTTTGATACTGCCATCGTCCATGCGCACTGGGATGCGGAAATGGAATTCCCGTGCCGGAAAACGCAGATAGTCCCTGATCTCCTGGCTCAGTTCAAGCTGGTCGGCAACTTTGTCGAATTGAGCTTGAGCCATTTCAAAAGCGTTTGTACTTCCTGACATTTAAACTCTCCTTTTCTTTTCTTTTTAAAATTTGGAACAAAAATGACGCACAAAGCGCAAGCCTTGCCCGTCATAGGTTAGATGAGGTTGTTGATCACGTCCGTGTGACATCCAATGCCTCGGTATTTTGATAACTTAACCTTATCCCAAATTGCCCATTTGGTCAAGCAACTGATGACAGTCAGATGACAGTCAGAAGTCCCGTCCAGGCTGCCATTGTTATTTACCCCCTCACTGGAGGGGGCACCACGCAGCGTCAACCCAACCCCCTCCTCGGAAGGGCATCGCGAAGCGTCAACCCAAGCGAGGGGGTGGATTGCATAGGTAGTTGTTCGATGTGTCCCGTGAGAAAAGTCGTAGGTCAGGTTGCGCATTTCAACCTGACGCCAGAAGCCTTTTTATATCGAGGGTTTAATTTCCTACCATTCGTGTTGTCAGGTTCAACTGAAGAACCTGACCTACACACTGCAATAGTATCGGTGCGTTAAAAAACGGTACGCACCCTTGTAGCAACGACTGCCATCAGGGCTGAAATCCAGAAAAAACCCGGTGTTACCCGGGTTGTTACTGGATCACCTGCCTATTTCAATTCCAAAACGTAGGTGTGTTCACCGTTTGACTGCGAGATTTCGTTAAAGCCGAGAGCCTCAAACATATTTGGCACGCCGTGATACTGGCGCTCGGGATGCGTTTTCCAAAGAAATGGTCTGCCGATAATTCGGTCAAAGCCCTGCCGACGAGCCTCCTCGACAGCTTCCGCAAGCATGCGGTTTGCCAATCCCTTACCGCGGTAGTCCGGGTGGATAACAAAGCAAACCACCATCGCGCTGCTTCCAGGGAAACCGTGAAGCTCCTCATCAGTAGCCAGCAAGGCATAGTTGTTGATGTCGTTGACGTTGACCCAACCAACCATTTGGTCTCCGTCCAGGGCAACCAACCCGCGCATCAAACCGTTTTTGATGTTCTCTTCCGCCAGTGACTTATTCTGCTCAGCGGTTCGTTGACGCCAGGCAATGCTGGTGCAATCCACATGGTAGTATTGGCAGTAGCAGAAATGCCAGTGTTCCGCATGGCTATAGTCCATCTCTCCCAAATAAGAGGTGAACTGATCTGCCATGTCTGGGCTAAGAGGTTTTATTTCCAGGTCATCTGTTGTCATACTGTTCTCTCTCCATGATTACATTCATTGATGGAATGTTACCAGTTTACCAACCCTTCACCCAAGACGATGTTGTGCAAGATCAGTTAATCCGTTTCACAAAACGGTCGATTCTTGTGAGGGCTTCTTCGAGTTTCTCGTAAGAAGTCGCATAGGAAACCCTCGCGAAGCCCAGACCAGCATCTCCAAAGGAGTTGCCTGGCACAATCGCAACATGTTCTTCTTTTAACAGGCGATTGCAGAACTCATCGTCACTCAGACCTGTTGAACGCAGGTCGGGGAAGGCATAGAATGCGCCTTTCGGCTCGAATGTTTTAAGACCGATTGTGTTCAACCCATCCACAACCAGCTTACGGCGACGATTGTATTCGTGCAGCATCTCCTGTACGTAAGGCTCGCCAACCATTAGCGCGGTCAGAGCGGCATATTGGGAGACTGTTGGCGCGGACATGATGGAATATTGGTGCACCCGCACCATGCCGCTGATGATTTCTTTTGGTCCAGCAGCGTAACCGATGCGCCAACCGGTCATGGCATAGGCTTTGGAAAAGCCGCCCAGAAGGACGGTGCGTTCTTGCATACCGGGCAGGCTGGGGAAGCACACATGCTCTGTGCCGTATACAAGGCGGTCATAAATTTCATCGGAGATGACCACAAGGTCATGCTTTTCAACCAGCGCAGCCAGCTTGACGAGGAACTCGCGCGGATAAACGGCGCCGGTTGGGTTGCTGGGGCTGCCGATGAAGATCGCGCGGGTTCTGGGGGTGATGGCAGCCTCGATATCCGCAATGCGAGGCACAAAGTGATCTTCGGCGAAGGAGGCGACTTCCACAGGCACACCGCCGGCAAGCGCTACTTCCGCCTGGTAGGAAACAAAGCATGGTGTGGGGATGATAACTTCATCATCCGGATCCAGCATTGCCGCGAAAACGAGGTAGAGGGCTTCCGAAACCCCTACCGTCACGATGACTTCGGACTGAGCAAAGTAATCAACGTCATACCGGTGTTTGAGATGGTCGCTGATTGCCTGCCGAAGGACAAGCAGCCCGTGATTGGAGGTGTAGTGAGTTTCACCTCGTTTCAGAGCTTCAATGCCTGCCTGAATCACGGGTTCGGGCGTATCAAAATCAGGCTCGCCGATTCCCAGTGAGATCACATCCTTCATCGTTGCCGCAATTTCAAAAAACATGCGGATGCCGGACGGCTTCAACATTACCACCTTTTCAGATAATCTGATTGCCATGCACTCTCCTTTTCTTATTCAATAAGGTTATCTACCAATTTGCCCAGGAGTTATCTCCCAGGTTGAATTTTCCAGTCAGACCATTCACAACCACATCGTAGCCGAGCAGGGAACTTTCCAGGTTCGCGTTGGTGATATGGACACCGGGGCTGAGGATCGAGTCGCGGATGGAGCTGTGTTGCACGAGACTACCCGCCCCCACCGATACGTATGGACCGATGATGGAAGTGCTTACACGCGCGTCGGGATGAATAAACACCGGGGGGATGATGACCGTATCCTCAAGCTGACCCGGAGCAGGCTGACGGTCGCAGCCGTTTTCGAGCAGGAAGCGGTTGGTATCCAGCAGCGCTTCGGAGGTTCCGGCATCCAGCCAGGTTTTAACCTGCTCAATGCGCATCGGAATCCGTTTTTCGAGCATCAGGTTGATTGCGTCAACCAGGAAGTATTCACCCTTGAGAGATATCTTCTTCGCTACCTGTTCCTCAATTGCCTCAACCAGATGACTGCTCTGAGGGAAGAAATAGCAGCCCACAACCGCGAGGTTGTTATTCATATCGTTGGGCTTTTCGATCAACCGTAAAACCTGTCCGTTGGCGTCCACATCTGCCACGCCAAACCGGCGCGGATCCGGCACGGCTTTCACCCAGGCGATTGCTTGCGGTTGGGGGTCCTTCAGGAAGGAAAAATCGCTGTCGAGAAGCGTGTCCGAAAAGAGGATCAATGCCCTGCCGGTCAGGAACGCGCGCGCGTGCCAAAGCGCGTCGGACTGACCTTTCTTCTCAGGCTGTTCCACGTAGTGCACCTTTGCATGGGGGTTCACTTTCTGCACGTGGGCTTGAATCAGGTTCTGCTGACCAGGAGACATGATAAAGACATACTCAACTTCATCCTGGCTCGATATCGACTTGAACATCGCCAGGAGATGGTCGAGGACTGTTGCTCCAGCCAGCGAAACCAAAGGCTTCGGTCGGCTCCAGGTGAGGGGTCGCAATCTGCTTCCCAATCCCGCCATTGGGATGATGATGCTGAGTTTTTCGGACATACGAGCCCTCCTGAATGGTTTTCTGTTTTTATGTGTCGGGTTTTATTATATCCTCATCGGCTGAGAGTAGTCAATTAATGCCCCGGAGAAAGGCAGGAAAACCAGGAAAACCAGGAAAACATCCGTTCCGAACCCCATCAAGGGGCGTAGATAACCAGATCAGAGATCGAAAAAGTGGCTGCATTGTTGCCCGCCCCCTGCGCGATCACCCCAAGGGCGCCGCTTAGATCCCTGTGGGTCTGGAGCGTGAATTGCTCAACGCCATTGACGAACACCCTGAGCTCCCCGGCTTCCGCCCAGATGGCAACGCGGTTACTGGAAGGTGCCCCCGGCTGCAATTTTCGGGCTGCCTGCCAGTTTACAAGGCGTCCGATGCTGGCGTTTAGCTGGCGGTCTGCCATGATCTCACCTTTGCAGTTGAACCAAACCCGGAAGGTGCCAGAGCTGCTGTTGCGCCATAACACCAAGCCATACTGGTCCATGTCGCTGCACATCAGGGCGTTAATGGTGAGTTCCAGGTAAAACTGCGAAGGGAGGATATGGTCGCTGATGCTGGTTAGCGGGGTTTTTCCCGCGGGCAGCGCCAGAGAAAGCGATTCAGTCTCGTAGGCTATCGTGCCAGCTTCGGCGCTGGTTACCTGCCAGTGGGTTTGATCACGAAAATCGTCTTCAGCAAACAAAAGCCAGCTAACCGGCAGTTCTGTAATCTGCGTCGGTGCCGCGCCGACCTCTGTGGGCACGCGGCTTGGAGTGGGAGTGCGGGGGAACCAGTCAATCGTCGGGGTGGGGTTCAGCTCCGCAGTGGGTTCGGGTTCGGGTGTGGGCGTGGCTTCAGGCTCTTGCGCCGAACAGGCAGCAAGCAAGAGCAAAGCGATGATCACCAAACAACATTTCTTCAGCATCCTTTAATTTTACTCAAAAAAGGGGAATGGAACGCTGCCTTACCCTGACTTGCAGGTTTATAGCGCCTGCATTAAACGCATCACCTCGATAATGTTATAATCCAAAAAATGAGGTAACCATGAAATCAAAAGCAAAAACGCTACCCCTCTTTTTACTTGTATTGATCGTGCTGGGTTTGAGCCTCAGTTCGCTACGGCTGCCCGCATTTGCCCAAGGCACTCCCTACCAGACCCCCACGCCAAACGCGAACGGAGATATCATCTTTAAAGTCCGCAGCGGTGACGGCTGTATCAGCATCTCCCTGCTGACCAATGTCCCGATTGAAACCATCAAGAGCCTGAATGGGTTGGACGACTCCTGCTCGTTAATGGAAGGTCAGGATATTATTCTTGGGCGAGTCGAACCCGTCGTGCTCACGCAGACAGCCATGCCTTCCCCGACCATTCCTCCAGAGCTTGTCACTCCCTCGCCAACGCCCTCACCTGGCACCGCCACCATTTGTGTCGTGCTCTTCCATGACATGGACGGCAACGGCACGCGCACTGAGGGGGAGGATTACCTGTATGGCGGCGAGGTGAGCGTGAGCAACCGCAGCGGTTCAGTTTCGCTTACCGGAACCACCGTTGCCGGGGACCCGGAGGTGGTTGATCCACGCTGCTTCGAGGACCTGCCGCAGGATTCCTACAACGTTACCGTCGCCATCCCCGACGGCTTTAACGCCACCACCACAACCAACTACGCCCT
>WPCI01057444.1_pt1 | contig 41190 bp, 25 predicted proteins | sample 5399871 | NCBI WGS metagenome assembly WPCI01 (sample SAMN12869469, study PRJNA574797) | sludge metagenome | isolation source: wastewater treatment of pH7 | place: China:Beijing | collected 2019-05-20 | reverse complement strand
GGGGTTGGGGCGGCGTGCGGGGTGCGTGCGGCCCAGGAACTCGGTGGTCAGTGCGAAACGTTGGCAAACCTACCCAAACGCTGGCAAACCCCAGCCCGAGGGGCCCAAACCGGTCCAAATCCCCAACGTTTGCCACCACTTGACCACATTTGCCAACGCCCGCAACTGGCAAACATACCCAAACGCTGGCAAACCCCACCCCAAAAGGCCCAAACCAGCCCAAACCCCCAACGTTTGCCAGCACTTGACCACATTTGCCAGCCACAGGCCGCCACCAGCTACTACCCTGCATCCCCAACCGACTCCTAAATAGACTTCGGGGCCCAACCGACTGGCGGCGGGCCCCAAAGTGTCTAGCGTTTTCTAGTCGTGGTACTGCAGCTCCGGGAACCAGAGTGCAATCTCCCGCTCAGCCGAGGTCGGTGAATCGGAACCGTGCACAATGTTCTCAATGTTGCCGGTACCCCAATCGCGGCCCAGATCCCCACGGATGGTCCCGGGAGCGGCCAGAGTCGGGTTCGTGGCACCCATCAGGTTGCGCATTCCCTCGATGACCCGGTCCCCTTCGGCAACCACGGCCACCACCGGGCCGGAGGACATGTACTCCACCAGGTCGGCAAAGAAGGGGCGTTCGAGGTGCTCAAAGTAGTGTTCCCGCAGCAGCTCTTCGTCCGCCCGCTTGATCTTCAGACCTTTCAGGACATACCCTTTGGCTTCGATTCGTCGCAGCACCTCACCGGTCAGGCCGCGGCGGAAACCGTCGGGCTTGATCAGGATCAAAGTGTGCTCTTTTTCCGGATCCAACAGATCTGGGGTAGGCATATTAATTATTTCTTCCTTTCAGTTGGGCGCGGTGGCACGTGGCAGTCTTTGCTGTCCCGGTGCGCCTCTACTTATCAAACCCGGCAGTCAGCGCCGAGCTGAGATTGGCAACAGCCTCGGTTGCCTGCGGGCCGGTGGCGCTAATGACCACCTGCTCCCCCTGGCGGCGTCCGAGCGCCATAACTTCCATCAGTGACTTTGCGTCCGCCCCATCGATCCTGATTTGGGCATCAAACACCGACGCCATCTTGACGAACTCGGCGGCTGGGCGGGCGTGCAGCCCGGCCTTGTCGCCCACGGTGGCGGTTTGGGTGACCGCGTCGCCTTCGAGCGGGTCGGCGGATCCCACCTCGGGGGCCTCCTCCAACGCCTGGGCTGCCCCCTGCTTGATCGCCAAAATGACGCCCGACAGGTCCTCACCCTGCTGGCTGGCCACCGCTCCGACCACGGCCGCCTCGACCAGCGGAGCGTCAACCAGAATGATGCGCTCCGGGTGGGCGGAGAAGTCGATGACTGATTCGGCCACCATGTTGGCTGAGCCCAGGTCGGTGAGTACGACGACCCCTCGTTCCCCGGATGCGCTCAGCGCCCGCTCGCAGGCGGAGCTGACCAGGTCAAAGGAGGTACCGATGCCCCCGTCTTCTCGTCCCCCCGCGGCCTCAATCTGGACGGAAGGGGCCATCTGCTGAGCGAGCTCGCGCACCCCTTCGGCCAGCTTGCGACTGTGAGAGACAATCACCAGGGAGATGCGCGCCCCCTCACTCACCGCCTGATCCTCCGAACACTTCGGCGGCCGCGTCGGCCCCCGCCTGCAGCACCAGGGAGGTCGAGGTGGCCCCCGGGTCCTGGTGGCCAATGGAGCGCTCACCCAGGTAGGAGGCGCGACCCTTTGTGGCTTTGAGCGGAATTGTTTCCTCAGCGGCAACTGCTGCCCGCTCGGCCACCTGCTGCCAAGTTTCGGGGACGGTTGCTCCCGCTTCGGCGGCGGCAGCGGCCACTTCCGAGGCGGGAATCAGCACGTCAACCATGGTTTTCTCGCCGGCTACGGCTTTGCCGCGGGCCTGGACGCCCCCGAGCGCGGCGGCCAGCAACTCGGCCACGTCGGCCGAGGTGAGTTCTTCGGCGGGGAACTTTTGGGCTGCCCGCAGGAACGCCGTGCCATAGAGCGGACCGGCCGCTCCACCGACGGTGGACATGAGCGTCTTCGCCACGTACTTCAGCACGTCTGCCCCGGTCTCAGCTTCTTCCAGCCCGCCCCCGCGCAGCACCGCGGAGAAACCTCGGTCGAGGTTCTCTCCGTGGTCACCGTCGCCAATTTGGCGGTCCAGTTCGATCAGATACTCGCGGTTCTCTGAGACGGCTTTCGCACTTCGACGAATCCACTCACGGGCCCAGTCAACACTCTTTGTCACGGCGTTCCCTTTCTTCTGTCCCTAGGTTACCTGGAACCAGGCGATCCTATCGGCCTTCTCAGGCTTTTTCCGCCACCACCCAGGCGGGCGTGTGGGCGGGAGCGTCGAACAGATCCAGCATTTCGTCATCCACCCGCAGGAGGGTGACCGAGCATCCGGGCATCTCCAGGCTGGTGACGTAGTTGCCGACCATCGGCCGGGCCAGCACGATCTCGTCCCGATCCAGCAGCTCAGCAACCTTGCGGAACACGATGAACAGTTCGGACTCGGGAGTGCCGCCCATGCCGTTGACCAGAGCGATCACCTTATCCCGCGCCTGCAGGCCCAAGTCGTCCCGGACCCGGGTGTAGAGTTCCTCCGCCAACGCGTCGGCCGGCTCCATCTTCCCGCGCCGGTAGCCGGGCTCGCCGTGGATCCCGATTCCGAGTTCCACCTCATCCTCCCCCAGTTCGAAGGAGGGCTTGCCAGCGTGGGGAACCGTGCAGGCTCCCAGGGCCAGGCCCATGGAGCGCATGTTCTCATTCACCCGGCGGCCAATCCCCGCGACGGTGGCCAGATCGTCTCCGCGTTCGGCCGCAGCCCCGGCGATCTTCTCCACCAGGACGGTGCCGGCCACCCCGCGTCGACCCGCCGTGTAGAGCGAGTCCTCGACGGCGCAGTCGTCGTCCACCAGAACTGTTTCCACCTTGATGTCGTCCATGTCGGCCAGTTCAGCTGCCGTTTCGAAGTTCAGCACATCGCCGGTGTAGTTCTTGACGATGTGGACCACCCCGGCCCCGCGATCCACCGCGCGGGTGGCTTCCACGATCGGGTCGGGAGTGGGCGAGGTGAAGACCGCGCCCGGGACTGCCGCGTCCAGCATGCCCACCCCGACGTAGCCGGCGTGGAGCGGCTCGTGCCCGGAGCCACCGCCGGAAACCAGGGCTACTTTTCCATCACCCTTAGCCACCGCGCGTTCGACCCAGTCGGGCTCATAGTGGACCTTCACGAGGTTGGGAAACGCGGCCTGGAAGCCTTCGAGCGTTTCCTTGACGACGTCGTGCGGGTCGTTGATTAGCTTCTTCATTGAGACCTCCAACAGTGCTTTTTGGGTACAACTACGTACAGGCTCAATCTTGCCACCAAAGGTGCTGGCTGTCAGCGCTGCTGGAGGCTCCATCCGGGCCGGTCAGGCCGCCAACACCCCTCAGCCCAGACGCCGGTCCGGGGCCAGCAGGTTCGTGGCGTCGCCGGCCAGGACCACCGAGCCGAAAATGACAATGCCCTTGTCCTCGGACGGGTTCTTGGCCAGGTCGACCAACTCGGCCGCCCGGTCAATCGCCTCGGCCAGTTCGTCGCGCACGTGGACCCGGTCCGGGCCGAAGACGTCACTGGCAATCTGCTCCAGCTCCTCAATCGGCATCGCGCGCGGGCCGCCCAACTGGGTGATGACCAACTCGTCCAACACGGGTTCCAGCTCGGCCAGGACCAGCTCAACCTGCTTGTCGCGCATGGCCGAGTAGACGCCGACCGCGAAACCGAAGTCGAAGACTTCCTCCACGGCCCCGCGCAGTGCCTGCGCCCCGCCGGGGTTGTGGGCCGAGTCGACCACCACCGTGGGTGATCCGCGCAGCACCTCCAACCGCCCGGGAGAGCGGACCGCCTGCAGACCGGTGTCCACCAGATCGGAACGCAGCGGTTCGGTCCCCATTAGCGCCTCCACCGCTACCAGGGCTGCCCCGGCATTGCGGGCCTGGTGCTCCCCGTGCAGGGGCAGGTACAGGTCGGCGTAGACGGCGGTCGGTGTCCGGAGGGAAAGAATCTGGCCGTTGCCCTCCGACTGGCGGGCCACCACCTCCCAGTCCCGCCCCTCCAGGCGCAGGACCGAGTCGGTCTCCCGGCACCGCTGCTCGATAATACGGAGTGCCTCGGGCTCTTGCCGCTGGCACACAATAGTCATCTTGTCTTTGATGATGCCGGCTTTTTCGGCGGCAATCTGTTCAATTGTGTCGCCCAGCCACTGCTGGTGATCCAGCGAGATAGCCGTGATCACGCCAATCCCGGAGTCGATCACGTTGGTCGCATCCCAGGTTCCGCCCATCCCGCATTCGACCACGGCCGCGTCGACCGGATAGTCGGCCCAGGCAGCGAACGCCATGGCGGTCAGCACCTCGAAGAACGAGAGTCGCGGGCCTCCCGCCTTGGTGGAAGCCTCATCCACCATGGCAACGTAGGGGGCGATATCCTCCCAGGCGGCCAGGAACTGGGCCGGACTGAGGGGCTCCCCCTCGACCGTGATCCGCTCGCGCACGTCCCGCAGGTGCGGGGAGGTAAAGCGCCCCACCCGCAGGTCGAACGCACCCAGCAGGGCATCGATCATCCGGGAGGTGGAGGTCTTCCCGTTGGTGCCGGCCACGTGAATGCTGGGGTAGGCGTTTTGCGGGGCGCCCAGCAGGTCCATCAGCTGTTCGATCCGGTCCAGGGTGGGGGCAAAGTCATGCTCGGGGGCCCGGGCAAACAGTTCGGAGGCGAGGGCACGCACCTGCGCGCGTTCGGCGGCAGCGTCGGCCGGGTTCAGGGCCGTGCCGTCGCTCTCCTCCTCGGCAAACAGGTCGTCGTCCTCCGCGCGGATCTCCCCCATCAGCTCGGCAATCAGATCCGGGTCGGGACCGGCCAGCAGCGAGGTCTCCACCAGGTTTCTGAGGGCGGTGAGCCGCTCCGATTCCTCGGCTTCCGGCTCGGCGCTGTCCTCCGCCTCGTCGTCCTCGGCCGCCGCAATCAGATACGGGACCAGCTCCGGATCGATCCCGGGGAAATCGTCGTTATCGCTCACGTCTCTAGTCCTTCACTACCGACAGGTCGATCACCAGTTCAGCGGCCGGCGACTCCTGCAGGTCCACGGTGGTGGCCAGCGTTTCGGCGGCAATCAGCTCCGCGTGGGTCCGGGCCGCCGCCAGGAACTCGGCGGGCACGCCCAGGTGCAGGTTGATTCGGTCGGCAATGTGCAGGTCGGCGTTCTTGCGCGCATCCTGGACGGCGCGGATGACGTCGCGGGCGTACCCTTCGGCGGCCAACTCTTCCGAAATGGCCGTATCCAGGACCACGAAGCAGCCCGAGTCCAACACGGTGGCCACCTCGTCCCCTCCTGCCACCACTCGGGTGGACAGGGTGACCTGGTCGCCGCTCAGGCGCACCGGCTCGCCCTGAAACTCCACCCCGGGGAAGGTGACCGAGCCGTCGGCCTCCGCCTGCCACTGCCCCTGCTTTTGCGCGGCAAACAGTTTCGAGGTGAGCGGGCGTAGCTGCGGGTCGAAGGCGCGCGGGTTCAGGGCCAGCTCCTGGCGCACCTCGAAGCCGGAATGAGTCGGATCCTCGACCCGAACCTCCTTCACGTTGACCTCCGAGCCGATCAGCGGGGCAAACCGAGCCAGCTGGTCGGCGTTGGCCGCCACCACCGCCATGGCCGCCAGCGGCTGACGGACCCGAATGCGGTTGGCTTTGCGCAGCGAGTGGGCGGCGGAAACCACCTCGCGGACGGAGTCCATCGTCTCAACCAGCTCCGGGTCGGCCCACTGGGCGGGCGGAGTCGGGAAGTCGACGAGGTGAACCGACTCGCCTCCGGTCAGGCCGCGCCAGATTTCCTCGGCCAGCAGCGGCAGCAGCGGAGCGACCGCCTCGGTCAGGGTGACCAGCACGGTGTAGAGGGTGTCGAAGGAGTCCTGCTCTTCGTCCCAGAACCGCTGACGCTGGGTCCGCACGTACCAGTTGGTGACCACGTCCAGGTGGTCGCGGAAGGTCTGGGCCGCGCTCGGGATGTCGTAGGCGTCCAGGCTGGCCCGCATCTGGAGGACCACCTCGTGGGTCCGAGCCAGCAGGTAGCGTTCCATTTCCGGCAGCTCGGCCACCGGGTCGTCCGCGCCGAGGCGACGCAGGTCGATCCCTTCGCCGCCGTGGCAGACGTTCGCGTACAGCGCCAGGAAATAGTAGGTGTTCCACAGGGGCAGCAGGATTTGGCGCACCGCGTCGCGGATGCCCCCCTCGGTCACGATCAGGTTCCCCCCGCGCACCACGGTGGAGCTGAGCAGGAACCAGCGCATCGCATCCGAGCCGTAGGTGTCGAACACCCCGTTCACGTCCGGGTAGTTGCGCAACGACTTGCTCATCTTGCGGCCGTCGTCGCCCAGCACGATACCGTGCGAAACGGCGTTGTAGAAGGCGGGCCGGTCGAACAGCGCGGTGGCCAGCACGTGCAGCAGGTAGAACCAGCCGCGGGTCTGGCCAATGTACTCCACGATGAAGTCGCCCGGGTAGTGGTCTTCAAACCACTCGCGGTTCTCAAACGGGTAGTGCACCTGGGCGAAGGGCATCGCGCCGGACTCAAACCAGCAGTCCAGCACCTCGGGCACGCGGCGCATCATGGATTTGCCGGTCGGGTCGTCCGGGTTGGGGCGAACCAGTTCGTCCACGTAGGGGCGGTGCAGATCGATCGAGTCGGCGCTCACCCCGAAGTCGGCTGCCAGCTGCTCGTAGGAGCCGTACACGTCCACCCGGGGGTAGCGCGGGTCGTCCGACTTCCAGACGGGGATCGGCGCACCCCAGAACCGGTTGCGAGAGATCGACCAGTCGCGGGCGCCGGCCAGCCAGTGGCCGAACTGCCCGTCTTTGATGTGGTTCGGAACCCAGTTGATCTCCTGGTTCAGCTCAACCATCCGGTCCCTGAACCTGGTCACCTCGACAAACCAGGAGCTGACCGCCTTGTAGATCAGCGGCTGCCGGCAGCGCCAGCAGTGGGGGTAGCTGTGCGCGTAGGACGCCTGCTTGACGAGCACGGCCCGCCGGTCGTCGGCCACCTCGGACAGGGCCCCGGTCCCTTCGCGCAGGTCGGCGATCACCAGCCGGTTGGAGTCGAATACTTGGACCCCTTCGTAGTCCGGGACCTCGGCGGTGAACTTGCCCGCCTCGTCCACCGGCACCACGGTTTTGATTCCGGCCGCCAGGCAGACCGCCATGTCGTCCTCACCGAAGGCGGGGGCGAGGTGAACCAGGCCCGAGCCGTCCTCGGTGGTGACGAAGTCGGCCCCCAGGATCTGGAACGCGTTCGGGTCCTTCCCCGCAAAGTAGGGAAAGATCGGCTGGTAGCGTCGACCAACCAGGTCGGTGCCGCGCAGGCGGCGGGCCACGGCCGGGTCCTCCCCCAGTTCCGCGGCGTAGTCGGCCAGGCGGGCTTCGGCCAGGATCACCCGTTCTCCGGCCAGGTCGCCGGTAGAGGGCACCACCTCGACGTAGTCGATTTCGGGGCCCACGGCCACGGCCAGGTTCGAGGGCAGAGTCCAGGGAGTGGTGGTCCAGAGCAGGGCCCGTTCCCCGGTTGGGCGCCCCGCCTCGTCCACCAGGGCCACGCCAACCGTCACCGTCTGGTCGGTTCGCTCCTGGTAGACGTCGTCGTCCATCCGCAACTCGTGGTTGGACAGGGGGGTTTCGTCGTTCCAGCAGTAGGGCAACACCTTGTAGCCCTCGTAGATCAGGCCCTTGTCGTACAGGGTGCGAAACGCCCACAGGACCGATTCCATGTACTCCGGATCGAGGGTCTTGTAGTCGTCCGCGAAGTCCACCCACCGGGCCTGGCGGTTGACGTAGTTCTCCCATTCCCCGGTGTATTTGAGGACCGAGCGGCGGCAGGCGGCGTTGAAGGCTTCGATGCCCATCCCCCCGGGCCCCTCGATTTCGCTCTTGTCTTCAATCCCAAGTTCGCGTTCGGCTTCGAGCTCTGCAGGCAGGCCGTGCGTGTCCCAGCCGAAGCGGCGTTCCACCCGGTGGCCCAGCATCGTCTGGTAGCGCCCGACCGCATCCTTGACGTAGCCGGTCAGCAGGTGCCCGTAGTGGGGCAGGCCGTTGGCGAAGGGCGGGCCGTCGTAGAAGACGAACTCGTTGGAGCCTTTTTTGCCGGCTGGACGCTGGTCAATGGACTTCTGGAAGACGTCCTGATCCTGCCAGTACTTGAGGGTCTCAACTTCCAGGTCAGGCAGGGACGGCTTCGCGGTCACCTGCTGATCCCGGCGATGTCGGGGGAGGTGTTTCTGAGACATCTTCTGGTTCCTTCTGTCCTCTTGAGCCAACTTGGATCGAGGACGACAACCAGTTCCGGTTCCCGCGGTACCACCTCGGTTAATCGAGCCCACCAGCCCGATTCACTTCGTGACAGCTGTGACGGGCTTACCCGTCCGGTTCTACTGGGGCCAATCCCGCTGGGGGGTCAACCTGTTCTTCCGAAAGCTCCCCGGTGATACCCGCTGACGCGGCCGGCTCATCGCTGACCCTTATGCTAACGCAAATGGGTGGGCCGCGTCAGGGGTGCTCACTGTGAGTTCCGCGCCACCACCGTGTTGGTCGCCTGCGCCACCGGGCGGACAATCATCGAGTCGATGTTGACGTGGGCGGGCAACTCCACCGTCCAGGCGATGGTCTCGGCAATGTCTTCCGCGGTCAGCGGCTCGGCCACCCCCTGATAGACCCGGTCGGCGGCCGCCTGATCCCCGAGCCGGTGGAGGGAAAATTCTTCCGTCTTGACCATGCCGGGCCCGATCTCAATGATCCGCACCGGCTCGCCCACCAGTTCCTGGCGCAGGGTGTTGGCAATGATCCGCTCACCGTGTTTGGCAGCCACGTACCCGCCCCCACCGGGGTAGGTGTCGTGCGCGGCGGTGGAGGTCAGGAACACCAGGTCTCCCCCGCGCTGGCGCATCTCGGGCAGGAAGGCTTTGGACACCAGCAGCGCGGTGATGACGTTGCGCTCATACATGGTGCGCCAGCGGTCGATGTCCGCCTCCGCAATTGAATCCACCCCCAGGGCGCCCCCGGCCACGTTCACGACCGTGTCCACCGGCCCCCGGGCCAGCGCCCAGTCCCGCAGGCGCTGGACGGAGTCGGCCTCGGTCAGGTCGGCGGCAAAATACTCGCATCCGGTTTCCTCGGCCAGCCGCGCCAGGCGCTCTTCGCGCCGGGCCACGCCAATCACCTGCCAGCCGGTGGCTCGCAGGCGCCGAACGGTCGCCGCCCCGATCCCGGTGGATGCGCCGGTGACCAGGGCCCGCTTGCTGCTGTGTGCATTAGTCATAGTTCTATTATGGCCCGGACCGGGTGTCGGCTGAACCGGTTGTCACCAGTTGGGGCCCGGGTGGGGCACTTGAACGAGGCGGAGCCCGGCCGGTGGGTGGGCGCGGCTTCGGCTCAGCCTAAGCTGCCGGTGCACCTTGGTGAGGCGGGCCAAACCCGTAGCACTTGTCGGAGGTGGGCCCTACACTCAGAGCAAGTGAAATCGAGGAGGAGATCATGAGTTTTCGGGGACAAACGACCGGGGCCATCGCCAACCCGGTGCTGCGCTGGACCGGTCAGCAGCGCGCCGTGTTGGAGCTGCGCATCCATTCGACCGCTTCGGCGCGGAACAAGGATACGGGTGAGTGGCACGACGTGGGCGATCAGCTGTGGATCAGCGCCAGTTTTTGGGATCAGGAAGCCCAGAAGTTGGCCGACGTGTTGCAGCAGGGCGACCGGGTCACCGTTGAGGGGACCCTGGTGATTGAGTCCTACCAGCGCCGCGACGGCACCAGCGGCGTCTCCCACTCGCTGCGTTCGCCTCGGTTCCTCGGGGTGATTCCTTCCCGCCGGTCTGAGGCGGCCCCACCCGCTGACGAGTTCGGCCCGATTACCTCGGACACCCAGGCTCCGTTCTAGTGGTTAAATGGAAACGGGCCCGCTCTCGCGGGCCCGCCCATCCCATCAACACAGTGTGAGTCGAAACGGACCAGGCGCACAGTCCTTGTTTCGAACTCACCTATAGGTTATGGAGCTAAGGTTGGGGTTGGCTTGAACGAACCTGAAGATTCCCTGAGAATTATCGTCCACGGTTCCCCGGCCCCAAGGATTCGTTGCAATCTCAACGTTTCAAGCCTTCATTCCCACAGCAGTTTTCGGGTAACGCTCTGAGCGAACGGCCCGGGCCGGCCGACGACCGCAGGGAACTTAGCGGTTTGACCTCCTAGAATGACTCTCATGACCAATAACTTAAAGGCCCACGTTCTCGAAGAAGCGGCCATGGACCCCACCGTCCGGCCCCAGGATGACTACTACCGCTACATCAACGGCACCTGGTTGGAAAACCACGAGATCCCGGCAGATCGAGCTTCAGACGGTTCTTTCTTTGCCCTGCGGGACCTGAGTGAAGTCAACTGCCACCGGATCGTCAAGGACGCGGTGGCCGGCAAGATTGACGACCCGGATGCAGAGCGGATCGCCATCCTGTTCCAACAGTTCATGGATGAGGAAGAGGCAAACCGGCTCGGAGCCGAGCCGCTGGTACCCTACCTGACCCGGATTTTCTCGGCGGCCGATCACGAGCAGTTGGCCGGCGTGCTCGGCGAACTCTTCGCCATGGGACTGGGCGGACATTTTGACCTGGGGGTCAGCCCGGACATCAACGACTCCAGCCGCTACATTCTGTACGTGAACCAGGCCGGTCTGGGCCTGCCGGACGAGTCCTACTACCGCGAAGAGCAGTACGCCTCGGTCCGGGAAGCCTACCGCGCCTACCTGCAGCAGATCTTCACCCTGGCCGAGGTCAGTGAGGATCCCGCCGCTGCCGCCGACGCCGTGTTTGAGTTTGAAACCAAACTGGCCGCTCACCACTGGGACGTGGTCCGCGACCGAGAGGTGGAGAAGCAAAACAACCTGCGCAGTTGGGAGGAACTGAAAGCCGAGAACCCCGGCTTTGCCTGGGATCGGTGGGCCCGGGATCTGCAGCTGAACCTGGCGGAGGTCCCCGCCTTCAACGTGAACCAGTTGGACTTCCTGGAGGCTGCCTCGCAGCTGTGGGAACAGACGGACCTGCACGTGCTGAGACTTTGGCTTTCGCGCAAGATCATCGCCTTTGCCTCCCCCTACCTTTCCGACCTGTTCGTGCTGGAGAACTTCAATTTCTACTCCAAGACGCTGGCCGGCATTCAGGAGATGCGGCCGCGGTGGAAGCGCGGGGTTGCCCTGGTGGAGGGGCTGGTGGGCGAGGCGCTCGGTCGCCTCTACGTTGAACGCCACTTCCCGGCCGAATACAAGGAACGGATGGATGAGCTGGTCGCCCACCTGATTGAGGCCTACCACTCGTCCATTTCCACCCTCGAATGGATGAGCGAGGCCACCAAAGCCAAGGCACTGGAGAAGTTGGCGGCCTTCACTCCCAAGATTGGCTGCCCGAGCCGGTGGCGCGACTATCGGGGACTGGAACTCAGCTCGGAGCAGACGCTGCTGGCCAACATCGTCGCAGCCACCACCTTCGACACCGCCTGGGAGCTGTCCAAGCTGAGCCGCGGGGTGGATCGGGAAGAATGGTTCATGACCCCGCAAACGGTCAACGCCTACTACAACCCGCTGATGAACGAGATCGTGTTCCCAGCGGCCATCTTGCAGCCCCCGTTCTTCAACCCTGAAGCCGACGACGCCGTCAACTACGCCGCCATCGGCGCGGTAATTGGCCACGAAATCGGCCACGGTTTTGACGACCAGGGCTCCCAGTTCGACGCCCGCGGCGAGATGCAGAACTGGTGGACCGAGGAGGACCGGGTCGAGTTCAAGAAGCGCACGCAAGCGCTGATCGCCCAGTACGACGCCTACCACCCGGCCGACCTCGGGGAGGAACACCACGTCAACGGCGCCCTCACCATCGGGGAGAACATTGGCGACCTGGGTGGACTGACCATCGCCTGGAAGGCGTGGGAGAAGGCCCTGGCCGAGCAGGGGTTGACCCCGCAGACCGCGCCGGACATCGACGGGGTAAGTGCCATCGATCGTTTCTTTGTTTCCTGGGCCCGAATCTGGCGCGGGAAGCAGCGGGACGAATATGCCATCCAACTGCTGGCAGTTGATCCCCATTCTCCGGCTGAATTCCGCTGCAATGGGGTGCTGGCAAACTTTGACGAGTTCGCCGATCACTTCCAAGTCAAACAGGGTGACCAGCTCTGGATTGACCGGGCTGACCGCGTCAGTATCTGGTAATGCGCGCAGGTCAACTACGCTTAGCTAAGATATATACAATCGGAACGCCTCCCGGCGCCCCATCAACCACGCGTCACATTCAGCGCGAACAAAATAGGGAGTTCATATGCCCGGCTTAAACCTAACTCACGAGGAAGCCCAACAGCGGGCCCAGGTGGTCAAACCCCACAGCTACGAAGTGCTGCTGGACCTGACCACCGGCGACAAGACGTTCGCGTCCCAGACGAAGATCGCTTTTTCCGCCACCGAGGGGGCCTCTACCTTTGCCGATCTGGTCGCCGCCCAGGTGCACCAGATTCGACTGAACGGTCAGGAAGTTCCGACCGAGCACTTTGCTGACAACCGGATTTGGCTGGACAACTTGGCTGCGGAAAACGAGCTGGTCGTGCAGGCCGATTGCCTCTACATGCACACCGGCGAGGGCCTGCACTCATTTGTGGACCCGGCCGACGGTCAGCGCTACTGCTACTCGCAGTTCGAGGTGCCCGACGCCCGGCGCGTATTCACCACTTTTGAGCAGCCTGATTTGAAGGCCACCTTTCAGTTCTCGGTGGTCACCCCGGCCGGTTGGACCGTCCTGTCGAACTCGCCCACCCCGACCCCCACCACCGTGGAGCAGGGGCTTCGCTTCGACTTCGAGCCGACCCCGCTGATCTCCACCTACATCACCGCGATCATTGCCGGTCCCTACGTGGGCGAAACCGGCTCGCTCACCTCGGTGGACGGACGCGAGATTCCGCTGGGTGTGTACTGCCGTCAGTCCCTGAAAGAGTACTTGGACGCCGACGTCATCATGGACACGACCCGGCAGGGCTTCAAGTTCTTCGAGGAGGCGTACGGGATCCCCTACCCCTTCGCCAAGTACGACCAGATTTTCGTTCCCGAGTACAACGCGGGCGCCATGGAGAACGCCGGCTGCATCACCTTCCGTGATCAGTACATCTTCCGCTCCAAGCCCACCGAGTGGGAGCTGGAGTCGCGCGCCAACACGATCCTGCACGAGCTGGCTCACATGTGGTTCGGTGACCTGGTGACCATGAAGTGGTGGAACGACCTCTGGTTGAACGAGTCCTTTGCCGAGTTTATGTCGCACCTGGCCCTGGCCGAGGGAACCGAGTGGACCGACGCTTGGATCGGCTTCATGTCCCGGAAGGAATGGGGCCTCAATCAGGATCAGCTGCCCTCGACCCACCCGATCAAGGCGGACATGCCCGACCTGCAGGCAGTCGAAGTGAACTTCGATGGCATCACCTACGCCAAGGGGGCTTCGGTGCTGCGCCAGCTGGTCACCTACGTGGGCCGGGACAACTTCTTCCGAGGTCTGCACGAGTACCTGACCAAGCACTCGTGGGGCAACGCCACCCTGGACGACCTGCTCAGTGAACTTGAGGTCACCTCGGGCCGCGACCTGCGCGCCTGGGCTCAGGTGTGGCTGGAAGAGGCCGGGGTTACCCTGCTGCGCCCGGTGATCGAAGTTGACGATCAGGGCAACTACGCTCGGGTCAGCATCACCCAGGAGGCCTTCACCCCCGGTGCCAGCCTGCGGCCCCACCGCCTGGCCGTCGCCGGTTACGACCTGAACGAGGACGGCAACGTCACTCAGAGCTTCCGCGTTGAGGTGGATGTGGACGGCGCCGAGACCGTCATCGACGAGTTGGCTGGCCGGCCCCGCCCGGCACTGCTGCTGATCAACGACGGCGACCTGGCCTACGCCAAGATCCGTCTGGATGAGGACTCCCTCCAGTTCGCGGTGAACCAGATCGACAAGGTGTCGGATCCGGTTACCCGCCGGACCCTGCTCTCTGCCGCCTGGGACATGACCCGCGACGGCGACATGAGCGCCACCGACTTCATTACTCTGTCGCTGCGGGCGGCCCCGGTGGAGACCAACATTGCCTCCCTCACCTCCAACCTGGCTCGGATCCACACGGCGGTCACCCACTACACGGCTCCCGCCAATCGCGGCGCCCGGCTGGAATCGACCGGGGACCGGCTCCTGCTGCTGGTCAAAGCCAACCCGGCCGGCACCGATCAGCAGAAGCTGCTGGTCAAGTCGCTGGCGCAAAATGCGGTCTCGGACCAGCACTTCGAGTTCCTCACCGGACTATTCGAGGGCAACCACCCGCTGCACGGTCTGGACGTGGACATCGACCTGAAGTGGACGCTGCTGACGGCCCTGGTTCGGGCCGGACGCGCCGGTGAAGCTGAGATCACCGCTCTGAGCGAGGAAGATCCGACCCTGACCGGGGCGCAGAATGCCGCGCGGGCCCGGGCCACCGTCAACTCGGACGAGGTGCGGGCCCAGACCTGGGAGGAGGCGCTGACCAACTCCGAGATCCCGAACGACACCCTCTGGGCCATGCTGGCCGGCTTCTGGGCACACGCTGCCACCAACCCGGCTGCCTACGCCAGCTACGTGGAGAAGTACTTCGACTCGGTGGTGCGGGTGTGGGATTCACACACGTTCCACATCGGCTCACGCCTGATCGAAGCCACCTTCCCCAGCCCGCTGAGCGGCTACCTGCCCGAGGTCAACGTGGTGGAACGGGCCGAACAGTGGCTGGCCAACCACCAGGAGCAACCTGCTTCCCTTCGCCGCCTCGTCCTGGAAGGCCAGGCCGATGCCCAGCGGATGCTGACGGCCCAGCGTTGCGACGCGGAAGGGCCCCGGCAGTAAGGAAGGTCACCCTGGGGTCGGCCCGACCCCAAAAAATACATCGGGCCTGATGAGGCGCGCTTTGCCGGTTTGGATGTGTCCGGTCTCTCGGACTGGCAAAGCGCGCTTCGTGCTACGTTTTAAGCAAGCGCTTCTTTGACCCCGCCGTGGAGGAACCGTCGTGAGCAAACCCGAACAAATCATCGAAGGCCTCGGTGGCCCCACCAACATCAAAATCCTGGAACCCTGCATCACCCGACTGCGCGTCGAGGTGAACGACCCGTCGCAGGTCAACGAGGCCAAGCTGAAGGAAGCCGGCGCCTACGGCGTGGTCCAGGTCGAAGGAACAGTTCAGGTTGTGGTAGGCCCGGAAGCTGACCACCTGGCCCGCGAGGCAAACTCCCTGCTCTAGGCTAAGACCAACCGACAACCTGGAGTGAGATTGTGTCCCGTGACTTCATCCTTGAGGCCCCCGTCCGCGGGACAGTTTCGCCTTTAGCCCAGGTACCGGACCGAGCTTTCGCCGATGAGATGCTTGGCCCCGGCATTGCCCTGGACCCAACTGACACCGGGACGGTGACCGTGGGCGCACCCGCCGCCGGACTGATCCGGACCATTCACCCGCACGCTTTTGTCCTGCAGGTTTCCCCAAAACTAGCCGCCCTGGTGCACCTGGGAATCGACACCTACCGGGCGGGTGCCGACCAGTTCAAAATGCTGATCGAGCCGGGACGCTACGTCAACCGGATGGAACCCATCATCGAGTGGAACATCGACCGGACCGTTGAGAGCAAGTTTGCTCCCTGGGTGGTGGTGACCATTCTGGGGTTTCACACCGACGAGATGAGCCTGACCCCCGCGGTCGAATATGGCGACCGGGTTTGCCCCGGCCAGCAGATCCTGCAACTGCACTGCGACCAGGACTAGTTGGCGCGGGGAATCTCCTGCCGCATCACCGCAAAGAGGCGGTTCAGGTCCGGCCGCTCAGCCAGGTCCTCCAACCAGATGGGCGTTCCTTCCGCATCTGAGAGGGGAATCCGCCAGTTCGGGTACTCGTTGTGGGTTCCGGGCAGGTTCTGCGGCTGCTTCTCCCCCACTGCATCCACCAGGGAGGCTGCCACCAGGCGCGCCGGGGTGCGCGCAATGTAGCGGTGCATTGCCTCCAGCATTTCCGCCGGGCCGGCGTCTTCAGCCAGCAGACCCCACTCGATTAGGCGCTGGCGCATCCGGTCCTGCTCCTCCAGGTCCTGCGCCATCACCTGTTCCACCGGTTCGACCAGCAGCCCCAGGCGGTCGCGCAGCCGGGTGTGGGTTCCCTCCATGTAGCCGGCGGTCGGGGGCAGGTCGTGCGTGTTGACGGTCGCCAGGACGTTCTCCCGGTACCGGTCCGCTCCCAGCGGCCAGCCGTGCTCATCCTTTTCAAACCAGAGGACGGAGGTGCCCAGCACCCCGCGCTCATTCAGGTACTGGCGGACCCAGGGTTCAACGGTGCCCAAGTCCTCGCCGATGACCATCACCCCGCGGCGGTGGGCCTCCAGCAGCAGGATCCCAACCATCGCCTCGTGGTCGAAGTAGACGTAGGCGCCGTGGTCGGCCCGCTCCCCACAGGGGATCCACCAGAGGCGGAACAACCCCAGAATGTGGTCGATCCGCAGGGCGCCGGACAGGCGCATGGTGGCGGCAAAGATTTCGCGGAGCGGCTGGTACCCCACCCGTTCCAGGGCACGCGGGTTCAGCGGGGGCTGGGACCAGTCCTGGCCCTGCTGGGAGTACATGTCCGGCGGGGCCCCCACCGACATGGTGGAGGCAAAAACCTCCGGATTGGCCCAGTAGTCGGCCCCAAATCGGTGCACCCCCACCGCCAGATCCGCCATGATGCCCACCCGCATGCCCAGGCTGTGGGCGACCCGGTTGGGTTCCTGGCACTGTTCGGCCGCCACCCACTGGCACCACTGATAGAAGTGGATCCGCGGGGCCAGCTCTTCCTCCAGCGCGTGGACGGCCGGGGAATCGGGAGAGGAAAACTCTTCGCCCAGGTCGGTACTGCCCACCCGTTCCACCAGCGCACACCAGAGGGCGTACCGGTACAGGCTGGGACCGCCCGCCTCAATGAACGCGCCCAACTGAGCCTCCCGGTGCAGGGAGCGCGGCAGGGGGTGGATCTGCTCCAACGCTTCTTTCTTGGCTTCCCAGGAGCCGTCTCGGTTCAGTCCGCCCCCACGCGGGGCGGGAAGGGAGGCCGCCTGCTGGCGTGCCTGCTCAATTTTGGCCTGCTGGCGCGGGCCCAGCTGGACGTACTCGGGAATCGCTTCGGGCCGAATGTAGGTCAGGTTCAGCCAGCGCCGAGAGATCGGCAGGTACGGCGAATCCTCCACCGGTGCCACCACCTCGGCGGCATGAAGCGGGTTGATCAGCAGGAAGTCGGCTTGCTGCTGCGCGCAGATGGCGGTCAGGTCTGCCAGATCGGCGGCGTCCCCCAGCCCCCAGGACCGATGGGAACGAACGGAGTAGGCCTGGACGTTTACCCCCCAGTAGCGGTTTCGCCCCGACAGGAGCGCCGGCTCCAGCCGGTTCGGTACCACGTAAAGCGGACGGGTGACCACTTCCAGCTCGTCGTCGAGGTGAACCGTGGCGGTCAGCTGGTGGTAGCCGAGCGGCAGGCCCGAGGGAACCTGGAAGGTGGCCCGGCCCTGAAGCTCCCCGTCCACCGAACGCGGATCGAAATACCAGTCCAACTGCGCCAGTTCGACCCGGTCCCCATTTTCCAGCTCCACCTGCACCTGGACACCGCGCCCGTGCGGCACGTGGACGAAAATCTCCTGCGAGCTTCCTTCGCGAACGACGGTGCAGGCGGGCAAAGTTTGGCGCCAAGGCTGATCTTCGGTCCAGGTGATGGCCGCCTCCACCTGGGCTCGGTCGGAGTCGTCCGACACCGGCACTCCCAGCTCAGACAGGACCGCGATCAGCGTGTGGGCGGCAACCTGCTGATAGTTCCCACTCCAATCCCAAAAGCCGGTGGACACACCATTTAGGTCGGCCAGGTGGCGCAGACGCTCTTCTCCCTCAGCGTCCAGAGTCATGATGCCTCCATCGGGTTTGCAGCTCGCGAACGTTTCCTTCGTTTCAGGATAGTGCATCAATGCCGCCGGCAAATGTGGCTGAATTATCGTTGACCGATTGTTTCGGGGCGAAATGTTGGGCAACCTCGGTGCGTCCACCCCGGAGCCCACCCGGCTCAGCCCCGGGCTGACCTTCACCGACCGGGGGTTTCGACTGAGAATCACCGACCTGTTCTCCGGACCGATCGCCTCCGTGCCCAACCGGACGCGGGGCCATTGGCCGCTCGGTCCGAAAGGACTTCGGCTGGAGACGCCGGGTGAGCTGCTGCACGCAACCAACCACTCCGGGACAATTGACCTAACTTAATTGCCGGAATTGTCGATTCTGCCCACCGCAGTTACCTAAAGTGAGGACCGGATTTGGGGGCGGCTATTCTTCCGGCAAAACCGCTCAGAAGTGCGACTGCGGGGCCTAATCACGGGGCTGGGCGCCGATCCGACGCGGCGGAGGAGCCCTCTGAGCGTCCCCAATCATGACCATCGAATACAGGTTTAGGGCCTTTGCGAGCACAATGGAACCTATGACCGATCCGATCCAGATTCCGATCATTGACGCTGAACCAGTTGCTTCTGTTCTTCGAACCCTAACCCTGCAGGAAGCCGGCCCGGACTTCTTTGCCGCCGAATCCCTCCCCCAGGTTCGCCGGGTGTACGGGGGTCAGGTGATTGCCCAGGCACTGCTGGCAGCGGCGGCCACGGTGCCGGATCGGACCCGCCAACCCCACTCACTCCACGCCTACTTCCTGCGCGGTGGGGACCCGGATCGCCCCTTCTCGCTGGCGGTGGAGCGCCTGCGCGATGGCCGCTCGTTCTCTAGTCGACACGTCTCGTGTCGCCAGGACGGGGCCGAGATTCTCTCGCTGAACTGCTCGTTCCAGGGGCCCGAGGTCGGGCTGGACTCGGCCGAAGTGCCCCCGATCGTTCCGGGGCCCGAACAGCTAACGTCGGCTTTGGAGATCTTCCGCTCCATGAACCACCCGGTGGCCAAGTTCCTGGGGAAGACGGCCGCCTTCGACGTCCGCCACGTGCAGCGTTCGCTGTACACCGGGGCGGACCCGGCGCGCAGCAACAGTCAGCAGCTGTGGATGAAACCGCGAAACCCCCTGCCCGAAGGGATGGATCAGCTGATTCACCGCGCCCTGCTGGCCTACGTGGTCGACCAGGTGATGCTGGAGCCGGCCCTGCGCGCCACCGGCCTGTCCTGGCTCACCCCGGGTATGTCTCTGGCTTCCCTCGACCACGCCATGTGGTTCCACCGAGACGTAGACATCAACGAGTGGCTCCTGTTTGTCGGCCACGCCGTTTCCGTTGGGGGTGGACGGGCGAAGACGGACATCCGGATCTTCAACCCGGCCGGCCAACTGGTGGCTTCCGCCGCGCAGGAAGGCATGATTCGCGTTCCGACCGAGGAGACCCAGGGCTCGGGCCGCTGGGGATTTGGGACCGAACAGAGCGATCCCCCCGCTTCGACCACCCGGTCCTAGGGACGGGGAGGAAGCAAGGGGATCGACTGCCGGTCGTTAGCCGCGGGTGAGCTTCCGGTGGGTGACCCGGTGCGGGCGCGCCGCCTCGGCCCCCATCCGCTCAATCTTGTTCTTCTCGTACGATTCGAAGTTCCCTTCAAACCAGTACCACTTGTCCGGCTCCTCCTCGGTCCCTTCCCAGGCGAGGATGTGGGTGGCCACGCGGTCCAGGAACCAGCGATCGTGGGTGACCACGACGGCGCACCCGGGGAACTGCTCCAGCGCCTTTTCCAAGGAGCCGAGCGTTTCCACGTCCAGGTCGTTGGTCGGCTCGTCCAGCAGCAGCAGGTTTCCGCCCTGCTTCAGGGTCAACGCCAGATTCAGGCGGTTGCGCTCACCACCGGAGAGTACCCCGGCCGGCTTTTGCTGGTCGGCGCCCTTGAAGCCAAACGCGCTGACGTAGGCGCGGGAGGGAACCTCGACATTGCCCACCTGGATGTAGTCCAGGCCGTCCGAAACCACTTCCCACAGGGTCTTTTCCGGGTCGATTCCCGCCCGGTTCTGATCGACGTAGGAGATCTTCACCGTCTCGCCGATGGTGAGCTCGCCCCCGTCGAGGGGTTCAAGCCCAACGATGGTCTTGAACAGAGTGGTCTTTCCCACGCCGTTGGGGCCGATGACGCCGACAATCCCGTTCGGGGGCAGAGAGAAGCTGAGGCCGTTGATCAGCGAGCGATCCCCGAAGCCCTTCTGCAGGTTCTTCGCCTCGATCACGACGCTGCCCAGGCGCGGGCCCGGCGGAATCTGAATCTCTTCGAAGTCCAGCTTGCGGGTGCGCTCAGCTTCCGCTGCCATTTCCTCGTAGCGTTCGAGGCGGGCCTTGGACTTGGCCTGGCGACCCTTCGGGTTGGTCCGGACCCAGTCCAGCTCATCCTTCAGGCGCTTGGCCAGCTTCGCGTCCTTCTTCCCCTGCACCTGCAGGCGCTTCTGCTTTTCCTCCAGGTAGGTGGTGTAGTTGCCCTCGTAGGCGTAGAGCCGGCCGCGGTCGACCTCGGCAATCCACTCGGCCACGTGGTCAAGGAAGTAGCGGTCGTGGGTAATCGCGATGATGGCGCCCGGGTACTGGGTCAGGTGTTGTTCCAGCCAGAGGACCGACTCCGCGTCCAGGTGGTTGGTCGGCTCGTCCAGCAGGAGCAGGTCGGGCGCCTCCAGCAGCAGTTTGCACAGGGCCACCCGGCGCCGCTCTCCACCGGACAGGACCTTGACCGGGGTTTCCGGGGGCGGGCACCGAAGCGCATCCATCGCCTGGTCGAGCTGGGAATCGATGTCCCAGGCTCCGGCCGCGTCGATCTCGGTTTGCAGCTTGCCCATCTCGTCTAGGAGGGCGTCAAAGTCCGCGTCCGGGTTCGCCATCTCTTCCGAGATTTCGTTGTACCGGTGCAGTTTTCCGAGGATTTCCCCCACGCCCTGCTGGACGTTTTCCAGCACGGTTTTGTCTTCGTCCAGCTTGGGTTCCTGCTCCAAGATCCCGACCGAGTAGCCGGGGGTGAGGCGGGCTTCCCCGTTGGACGCCTCATCCAGTCCGGCCATGATTTTCAGAATTGACGACTTCCCCGCCCCGTTGGGTCCGACCATCCCGATCTTGGCCCCCGGCAGAAACGCCATCGTCACGTCATCCAGGATGACTTTGTCTCCGTGCGCCTTGCGCGCCCGGACCATCGAGTAGATATATTCAGCCACTTCTCTCCGTTCACATGTGCCCAGCGGGCAAACTGTTACCTATTGTTCCGAGGGCAGGTAGTAAGTTCAACCCACAGGGGCAACTTACCTCCCATCTGTGGCCAAGCTCCTGAGGATTCGGCGTCGCCTCCACCAGTCGGCCCCGAGCTGCGAAGACGCCTTCCCCGCGCCCGGAGGCTGTCACCCTTCTCACAGGGGCCGACACGCCAGATACTGGAAACTGCTGGACATCCCAGGGCAGGCAACTATACTTCATAACTTGAAAGACTTATTACAAATCGTGAAGTAGTTTCCGGCTGGAGGTGCAGGTGACCGGTTCGTTGGCTGACCCAAACGGGTTCGCTCCCCACCCCCACCCCGGGGTGATCCTGGCGTCGGCCACCTCGACCAACCAGCTCCTCGCCCAGCAGTGGCGCAACTTCGATCCGTTCACCTTTTTGGCTGCCCGCGAGCAGTCGGCCGGGCACGGTCGCCTGGGCCGGCCCTGGCTCGCCCCCGCCTCCAGCGCCCTACTGGTCTCGATCCTGGCCCCGGTCCCCGCCGGTCCCGCCGACCCGGCCCTGACCGCCCTCGCCGCCGCTTTGGCCACGGCCGACCTGGTGGCCGAAGAACTTCCCTCCGCCTCGATCACCCTGAAGTGGCCGAACGATGTGCTGTTGGCGGGGCAGAAAGTGGCCGGGATCCTGACCGAGTACCTGACCGAGTCGGAGGGTCAGCACCAGGTGGTCGTCGGGGTGGGGCTGAACCTGACCGTGCCCGAGGCGATCCTCTCCCAGTTTGGGGCCACCAGCTTGGCCGCCCACGGGTGGTCGCATGCGACCGGCACCGCCGTCCCCGACTCGGTCCTAGCTGACCTGGCCGAGCGCCTGGCCCAGCTCCTGGCCCGCCGAGTCTCCCGGTTGGACCAGGTTCCAGCCGAGTTTTCCGAGCGCTGTCCCATGCTGGGACAGCCCGCAACCGCCCTGCTTCCTGGGGGCGGTGAAGTTTCCGGCCTGGCCCGGGCGATTACCGCCACCGGCGAGCTGGTCATTGGGCAGACTCCGGTTCGAGCCGGCGAAGTCACCCTGGCAAAGAAGAAGGAGCAGATTTGAGCACAGTCAACACCGTCCTGGTGGCCAACCGCGGAGAGATTGCTCTGCGGATCGTCCGCGGAGCCCACGATCACGGATTGCGGTCAGTCGCGGTTTACGCCGAATCTGACCGGGGTTCACACTACGTGCGCGAAGCCGATGAAGCCTACTCGCTCGAGGGTACGACCGCCGGGGAAACCTACCTGGACGGGGCGAAAATCCTGGCCATTGCCGAACGCGCCGGCGCTGACGCGATCCACCCCGGCTACGGATTCCTGGCGGAGAACCCCGACTTTGCCGCAGCGGTGGCCGAGGCGGGACTAACCTGGATTGGCCCCGCGGCCGAGTCGATTCTGGCCCTGGGAGACAAGGTGCAGGCCCGTGGCGTGGCCCAGCGCGTGGGGGTGGGCCCGGTGCCGGGCACCGACCACCCGCTCACCGGCCGCGCCGAAGTGGAAGAGTTCATCGCCCAGCACGGGTTCCCGGTCATCTTGAAGCGGGCCGACGGGGGCGGGGGCCGGGGAATCTCGGTCATTTCCGGGCCGACCGATTTGGAGCACTTCTTCACCGGCCGCGACGAGGACAGCCTGAGCGCCTACTTCGTGGAGCGTTACATTCCGCGGGCCCGCCACATTGAAACCCAGTGCGGTCGAGATCAGCACGGCAACTTCACCGTCTACTCCACCCGCGACTGCTCGGTTCAGCGCCGTCACCAGAAACTGATCGAGGAGGCCCCGGCCCCGTTCCTATCCGAGGACGCGCTCGCCCAGCTTCACGACTGGTCGCGCCGCCTGTTCGAGGGCGTGGACTACGTCGGCCTGGGAACCTGCGAGTTCCTGATGGACGAGGGCGGGCAGATCTACTTCCTGGAGGTGAACCCTCGCCTGCAGGTCGAGCACACGGTGACCGAGGAAGTCACCGGCCTGGACCTGGTCGGCCAGCAGCTCAAGATTGCTGCCGGGGAAGAGCTGGACCGTCCCGAAGGCGTGCGCGGCCACTCGTTTGAACTGCGGATCACCTCGGAGGATCCCCGCCTGGGCCTGACCCCGTCGCTGGGAACCCTGACCGAAATCAAGTGGCCCACCGGCCCGGGTATCCGGATCGACACCGGGGTGGAAGAGGGAGCCGAGGTCACCCCCGAGTTCGATTCGATGATCGCCAAGCTGATCGTCACCGGACAGGACCGCGAACACGCCCTCCGCCGGGCCCGGCGCGCCTTAGCCGAACTGGCCATCGACGGCGTCGGCACTCCCACCAGCCTGTACCAGCTGATCCTGGACCACCCGGCCTTCACCGGTGATTCCCTCGACATCTGGACCCGGTGGCTGGAAGAGGACATTCTGCCCGACTTCCTCGCCCAGTTTGCCGACGCCGAGTTGGGGGACGAGGGGGCCGCGCCCCAGCCGACCCCGCTGGCCCGCTTCGTCATTGAGATTGACGGGCGCCGCCACGAGTTGGGGGTGCCGCAAAACCTGCTGACCGCCTCCAACACCACTGCCGCTCCCCCGCGCCCACCCCAGCCGCTGCGTTCCCAGCGCGAAAGCCGGGGGCAGGCTCAGGCCGGGGCTGCCGATCCGAACCTGGTCCCCTCACCGCTGCAGGCGATTGTGGTCCGGGTCGGAGTCGAACCCGGACAGCAGGTCGCCGAGGGTGATCTGCTCCTGGTTCTCGAATCCATGAAGATGGAAAAGTACGTGCACGCCCACCGCGACGGTGAAGTAGAGGAAATCCTCGTCGTCGCCGGCGACAACGTGTCCCCCAATCAACCTCTAGTGAAGCTCTGCCCGCAATCTGAGGAGACGCTATGACCCTGACCCTGCCCCCGCGCACCCCCAGCGCCGCTGACCCCGATAGTTCCAGGGAGGACTACGTGAATCACCTCGACGAGCTGGCCCAGCAGGCGGAAGCCCGCGCGGCTGCCCGCCAGCACCCGGCCGGAAAGCTGACCGCCCGCGAGCGCCTCAGCCAGCTGCTGGATCCCATGTCGTTCCAGGAGATTGGCCAGTTTGCCGGCGGCAACGTGGGCAAGGACTTCCTGGGGGCCGCGGTCATCACCGGCCACGGGACCATCAACGGGCGCCGGGTCGCCGTTTACGCCCAGGACTTCTCGGTTCGGGGTGGCACCCTGGGCCGGGCCGAGGGGGACAAAATCCTGCACCTGCTGGACGTGGCCCTCGAGATGAAGATTCCGATCATCGCCCTGCTGGACTCGGGCGGCGCCCGGATCCAGGACGGCGTGGTCGCCCTGACCCAGTACGGCCGGATTTTCCGCAAGACCTGCCAGGCTTCCGGCGTTGTCCCCCAGCTGTCGCTGATCCTGGGGCCGTGCGCCGGCGGGGCCGTCTACTCCCCCGCCCTGACCGACTTCATCATCATGACGCGGGACAACTCCCACATGTTCGTCACCGGCCCCGACGTGGTCAAAGCGGTCACCGGCGAGGTCGTCTCCTTTGAGGACCTGGGCGGCGCCGAACTGCACAACTTCCAGTCCGGGGTGGCGCACTACCTGGCCGACTCGGAGGCGGACGCGCTCGAATACGCCCGGGCCCTGCTCTCCTACCTGCCCTCCAACTGCGAGGAGCGGCCCCCGTCGTACGCCTACGAGCCGGTCGCCCAGGAACTGGTCAACTCGGCCGCCCTGGACTCGCTGGTGCCCGCCTCCTCCCGCCAGCCCTACGACATGGTCGAGGTGATCCGACACCTGGTGGATCACGGAGAGTTTGTCGAGGTGCAGGAAATGTTCGCCCGCAACATCGTGGTCGGATTCGCCTGCCTGGAAGGAACCCCGGTCGGGATCGTCGCCAACCAGCCCATGTTTGATGCGGGCACCCTCGACGTCGATGCGTCCGAGAAGGCCTCCCGCTTTGTCCGCTTCTGCGACGCCTTTGGCATTCCGATCATCACCCTGGTGGACGTGCCCGGCTACCGGCCCGGCACCGAGCAGGAGCAGGCCGGCATCATCCGCCGCGGAGCGAAGATGATTTTCGCCTACGCGAACGCTCAGGTGCCGATGGTCACCGTGGTGCTGCGCAAGGCCTACGGCGGCGCCTACATCGTGATGGGCTCGAAGTCGCTGGGAGCCGACATGAACTTTGCTTGGCCCGGTGCCGAGGTGGCCGTGATGGGCGCCGACGGAGCGGTTTCGATCATGCACCGGCGCGAGCTGAAAGCAGCCGAAGAAGCCGGCGAGGACGTGGAGGCGCTGCGGGCCCAGCTGGTTCAGCGCTACACCGAGGAATCCGTCAACCCGAACCTGTGCGTCTCTGAAGGCGAGTTCGATGCGATCATCACTCCCTCCCAGACCCGCCAGGCCCTGATCGACTCACTGGCCCTGCTGACCACCAAAGACTTGCAGTACGACGGCAAGAAGCGCCACGACAACGGCCCGCTCTAAGCCACCCCAAGCTAGAAAGTAGTTTCATGTCTCATAACATTCCCCTGTTCAAAACCCTGGGCACCACCGAAGGCCCCGCCTACGCGCTGCTGTTCGGCGGTCAGGCCACCCCGTGGCGGGCCCAGCTGGATGAACTGCTCGAAGACCCGCACGTGGCCGAGTCGCTGAACTCTTTGCTGGAATCCTCCAACCAACTCCTAGCCCCGATCGCCAAGGACCTGGCTCTGATTGGCAACGGTCGCTTCACCCTGACCGGCCCGGCCCCCGACTCCCCCACCCAGTCGATGCCGGGGATTCTGGCCGCCCAGTTCGGGGCGCTGCTGGACCTGCAGGCGGCCGGCTTTGATGCGCGCACCCAGCGTCCGGTTTCGGCCCAGGGTCACTCGCAGGGGGTGCTGGCCGCGGCCCTGTACGAAGCTTGGCAGGCCGGCGACGAGCAGCTGATCGCCCAGGTGTTTGCCCTGGCCCGCCTGCTGGGCGCGGCCACCACCCAGGCGGTGCGCACCAACGGGTCGGCTCCGGCTGACGGCGCCACCCCGATGCTGTCCGTCCGGGGGATTTCCCGGCGCGACCTGGAGGTGCTGCTGGCTGACGCTCCCGCCTCGGTCACCCTGTCCCTGATCAACGGCCCGCAGCGGTTCATCCTTTCCGGTCGCCCCGCCGACCTGCAGCGCCTGGTAGCTGCCGCTGACGAGTGGGCCGCCCGCGACGCGCAGGCCGTCAAGTCGAAGCTGCGCGGGGGCGTGCCGTTCAGCCCCAAGTTCGACTACCTGGACGTGGCCGCCCCCTTCCACTCCCCCCTGCTGGAGAGCGCGTTGGAGCAGGTGCTGACCTGGGCCCGCGCCTGCAACCTGCCCGAGGTGCTGACCGAGACGCTGGCCGGGCACGTGCTGGTGCACCCGGTTGACTGGCCGGCTCAGCTGGCCGAAGCCCGCGGCGACGGAGCCCACTGGTTCCTCGACGCCGGTCCGGGCGACACCCTCGCCCGAATCACCGAAGCCAACCTGGAGGGCACTGGCCTGGGCGTGGTGGCCCTGGGCACTCCCGAGGGCCGGGACCGGTTCCTCACCCACGGTTTCCAGCACCCGACCCCGGTCAACTGGCGCCAGTTCGCGCCGCGCCTGGTGCAGCTGCCCGGCGGCAAGACCGTGGTCGACACTAAGTTCTCCCGCCTGACCGGGCGCTCGCCGATTCTGCTGGCCGGGATGACCCCGACCACCGTGGACCCCGAAATCGTGGCAGCGGCCGCGAACGCGGGCCACTGGGCTGAGCTGGCCGGCGGCGGCCAGGTAACCGAGGAAATCTTCACCAAAAACCTGAAGAGCCTGCGCGAGCAACTGCACCCGGGCCAGACCGCCCAGTTCAACGCCATGTTCCTGGACCCGTACCTGTGGAACCTGCAGTTTGGCGCCCAATCGATCGTCCGGAAGGCCCGCGCGGCGGGTGCGCCCCTGGAGGGCGTGGTCATCTCAGCCGGGATTCCCGAGTTGGAAGAGGCCGTCAAACTGGTGCGGGAGCTGAACGCTGACGGGTTCCCCTACGTCGCCTTCAAGCCCGGCACCGTCAACCAGATCCGGCAGGCGCTGGCCATTGCGCGCGAAATCCCGGACCTTCCGCTGATCATTCAGGTGGAGGACGGTCACGCCGGCGGTCACCACTCGTGGGAAAACCTCGACGATCTGCTACTGACCACCTACGCGGAAATACGCGAATGCGAAAACGTGGTGCTCTGTGTCGGCGGTGGGATTGGCACGCCGGAGCGGGCCGCCGACTACCTGTCGGGTGAGTGGGCCCTGGTCCACGACCAGAACCTGATGCCCGTGGACGGGGTCCTGGTGGGCACCGCCGCCATGACGGTGAAGGAAGCTCGCACCACCGACGAGGTGAAGCAGCTGCTACTGGAAACCGACGGGATTCCGGGAGTGCCCGCCGACGACCAGACGGGCGGCTGGATTGCGGTCCAGCAGAGCCGAGGGAACATGACCTCGGGCCTGTCCCACCTGCGGGCCGACATTCACGAGATCGACAATGCGGCCGCCGCCTGCGCGCGCCTGATTGCTGAAGTCTCCGGCCACGCCGACCTGATTGAGGCGCGGCGCGACGAGATCATCGCCGCCCTGAACGCCACCTCGAAGCCGTTCTTCGGGGACGTGGATCAGATGACTTACGCCCAGTGGGCCCGCCGGTTCGCCGAGCTGTCCTACCCGTGGGTGGACATCACCTGGACCGACCGGTTCCTGGACCTGCTGCGTCGGATCGAGGGGCGCCTGAGCGAGGCCGAGCACGGCCAGATCCCCACCCTCTTCCCCGACGTGGAGTCGGTGGAGGACCCGTGGGTGGCCCTGGACCGGCTGGAGGCGGCCTACCCGCAGGCCAACGAGGTGCAGGTTGGACCGACCGACGCCGTCTGGTTTGTGGCGCTGTGCCAGCGGCCCAAGCCGATGCCGTTCGTGCCGGTCCTCGACGACGATATTTTGCGCTGGTGGGGCCAGGACAACCTGTGGCAGTCACAGGATCCTCGCTACACCGCCGACCAGGTTCGGATTATCCCCGGCCCGGTCTCGGTCGCGGGGATCGATCGGGTCAACGAGCCGGTTGGTGAGCTGCTGGGACGCTTCGAGCAGGCCTGCGTGGACCGGGCCACCCGGGCCGGCGAAACCCCGACTGAGCGGGTTTGCCGGCTGGAGGATGCCGTCGACCCGGCCGAACAGATCATTGCGGCCCGCCACATCATGTGGAACGGGAACCTGATTGACAACCCGGCCCACCTGCTTCCCCGCGAAGTCCTGACCATTACCCGCCAGGACGGCCCGCGCGAGGTGTACGACGTGCAGGTTAGCTTTGACACCTACTGGGATCAGACCCCGGGCGGCGAAGCCAACCACGCGGTGCGACAGCTGACCATTCCGCTGGATCTTAGCACCGAGTCTGCCTCCGGTGCCGTTCCGGTGGTCGACCGCGACACCCTGCCCCCGAACATGTACGCCCTGCTGGCGGCCACCGCCGGGGTGGGTGGATCCACCATTACCGGTGATCCGATCACGGCTTTGCCGGTGATGGGCCCCAGCACCGACTCCGTCTTCGGCGAGGCCACCTGGACCTTCACCATTGACGAGAACCTGTCGGCTCTGCACCGGTCGGTGACCGCCGAGGCGCTGCCGGCCGACTACCAGGTAGCCACCTGGGTGCCGGACGCCCTCCTGGGCCTGTGCTGGCCCGCGATCTACGCGGCCCTCGGCTCGGCCCTGGTCAACGACTACCCGGTGATTGAAGGGCTGCTGTCCGCGGTCCACCTGGATCACACGGCCCGACTGGATGTTGACGTCGAAGAGCTGCTGGCCCACGGCCCGACCGAGCTGACGGTGATCGCTCGGACGGTGGAGCTGCTGGAGTCTTCCTCCGGCCGCGTGGTCCACGTGGTCGAAACCCTGAAGCATGGGGATCGCGAAATCGGCGAGTTCTCCGAGCGGTTCGCCATCCGCGGTCGGATCGGCTCCGACGCGGTTCCCCCCACGGTGGCCCTGGCTGCCGGTCAGGCCGGCCCGATGCTGGAAACCCCGCGTTCTCCGCTGCGCCGCGCCCGGGTGATCGCCCCGGCGGACATGACCCCGTTCGCCAACGTTTCGGGTGACTTCAACCCGATCCACACCTCCCACCACGCCGCGGTCGTGGCCGGGTTGGAAGCCCCACTGGTCCACGGCATGTGGCTGTCAGCGGTGGCGCAGAACCTGGTGTCGGCCGAAGGCCCCGACGGTGAGGGCTGGCCGATCACCGGCTGGACCTACAACATGTACGGCCTGGTCAACCTGCTGGACGAGGTGGACATCACCGTGGAGCGGATCGGACGCCTCCCCGGCGGCGGTCTGGTCCTCGAGGTCACCTGCAAGATCGACGGCCAGGTGGTTTCGCGCGCGACCGCCACCACCGCTGCCCCCCGAACCGCCTACGTCTACCCGGGGCAGGGGATCCAGCGTCCCGGGATGGGCCTCGACGAGATTGACGCCTCCCCCGCCGCCCGCGAAATCTGGGAGCGGGCCGACCGGACCACCCGCGACAAGCTCGGCTTCTCGATCGTTGCGGTGGTGCGGGACAACCCCACCGAAATGAAGGCGATGACCGCCAGTGGCGAGCAGGTTTGGCGTCACCCGGACGGGATCCTGAACCTGACCCAGTTCACCCAGGTGGCCCTCGCCACGGTGGCATTTGCCCAGACCGCGCGGCTGCGCGAGTCCGGCGCCCTGGTGGAGGGAGCCTACTTTGCGGGCCACTCCCTGGGCGAATACAACGCCCTCAGTGCTTACGGTGAGGTCTTCCCGCTCGAAACGGTGCTGGAGATCGTTTTCCACCGCGGTTCGACCATGCACCACCTGGTTGAGCGCGACGAGCACGGCCGCTCCAACTACCGGATGGGTGCCCTGCGTCCGAACCAGTTCGGGGTCGACAACGACTCCGTGGTGGCCTACGTCGACTCGGTGGCGGAGGAATCCGGCGAGTTCCTGCAGATCGTCAACTTCAACCTGGCGGACCAGCAGTACGCGGTAGCCGGCACCATTGCCGGCTTGGCCGCGCTGGAGGCCGACGCCAACCGGCGGGCCGATGCCTTCGGTGGCAAGCGGGCGTTCATGTACGTGCCCGGAATTGACGTGCCGTTCCACTCGCGCGTGCTGCGCTCCGGCGTGCCGGAGTTCCGCGAGAAGCTGATGGTGCTGCTCCCCAAGGAGATCAACACCGAGCGCCTGGTCGGCAAGTACATTCCGAACCTGGTGGCCCAGCCTTTCGAGCTGACCCGCGAGTTCGCCGAAGCCATCTTGGCCGAGGTTCCGTCCGAGCCGATCCGCGCCCTGCTGGAAACGCCCGGCGCCTGGGAAGACGCTCTGTCCCGCCCGGACGAACTGTCCCACCTGCTCCTGGTGGAGCTGCTCTGCTGGCAGTTCGCCTCGCCGGTGCGGTGGATCGAAACGCAGGCGCTGCTGTTCTCGCCCCGTGCTGACGGGGGTCTGGGAGTCCAGCGGTGCGTGGAGATCGGTCTGGCTTCGGCCCCGACCCTGGCGGGCCTGGCGGCCAAGACGCTGCAGCTGCCGAGCTTTGCCGGGATCAACAGTTCCGCGCTGAACGTCCAGCGGGACGAGGCGGTGGTCACCTGCACCGACGTTCGGGCCCTATTTGTGGCCGAGGATGAGGAGGAGGCGGACTCAGCGCCGGCTCCCGCCGCTGCGACTCCTGCTGCGGCTCCCGCTGCTTCTGGCCCGGCCAACCCGGCTCCGGCAGCTTCGGCTCCGGCGCCTGCCGTTTCCGCCCCGGCTGCGGGCTCGGGCGAGCGACCCGCCGACCTGAAGTACGCCGCCTCGGATGCAATTCGCACCCTGATGGCCTACACGAACAAGCTCCGCGCCGACCAGATTGAGTCGGCCGATACGACCGACACCCTGACCAACGGGGCTTCGGCTCGTCGGAACCAGCTCCTGATGGACCTGTCCGCCGAACTGGGCTTGGCCTCAATCGATGGGGCTGCGGATGCCACCGTGACCGAGCTTTACGCCAGCGTGGACCGCCTGGCCCACAACTACCGTCCCTTCGGGCCGGTCCTGACCGAAGCGATCCGGGATCGCCTCCGCCGCGTCTTTGGGGGCGCCGGCGTGAAGGCTTCCCGCGTGAACGAGCGGGTGACGGGCGCCTGGCAGTTGGGCCCGGGCTGGGCCGACGCGGTTACCGCACAGATTCTGCTGGGCACCCGCGAGGGTGACTCGGTTCGTGGCGGTTCGCTGGCCACGCTGCCGGTGGCCGCCTCGTCCACCGCGGAAGCGGACGAGCTGATCGACCAGGCCGTGCAGGAGGTGGCCCGCGAGCGCGGGATCACCGTGGCGCTGCCGCAGGCCGGCGGGGGTGGCGGCGAAGTCGTCGACTCGGCCGCCCTGAACGAACTGCGCGAACAGCTGCTCGGCGGCAGTGGGCTCCTGGCACAGTCCGCCCACCAGCTGCTCGAAGCCCTCGGCTTGGAAGGCCCGGCGCTGCTGCCCGAGCTGGAAGATGACGCTGACGAGAAGCTGGCCCAGCGAGTGCTGGAAGCCGTCTCGGCCGAACTGGGCTCGGGCTGGGTGGATCAGGTCCGCCCCGTCTTTGACGCCAACCGCGCCGTCCTGATCGACGACCGGTGGGCCAGTGCCCGCGAGGACCTGGCCCGGCTGGGCACCTCGGGACAACTGGCTGACACCGCCAGCTTTGTCGGGGCCGGCAGCGCCGTCGCCGAACAGGCTCGCTGGTGGGCCGGCCAGGTGTCGGACCCGGCGCTGAGCGAGCGCTTCTGGCAGATCGCCACCCAGGCCGAGTCAACCGAGGAACTGCCCTACGCGGGCGAGGTGGCCCTGGTCACCGGGATGACTCCCGCCTCGATCACCGGACAGGTGGTGGCCGGTCTGCTGGCCGGAGGCGCCACCGTGATCGCGACCGCCTCCCGGGTGGATGCGCAGCGGCTCCAGTTTGCCAAGCAGCTGTACCGCGAGCACGCCGCTCCCGGCGCTCAGCTCTGGCTGGTGCCGGCGAACCTCTCCAGCTACCGGGATGTCGACGCGCTGATTGACTGGATTGGGTCCGAGCAAACCAAGGTGGTCGGTCCGACCACCACCGTGCTCAAGCCCGCCCAGGTGCCCAGCCTGTTCTTCCCGTTTGCGGCTCCCCGCGTGCTCGGCTCCCTGGCTGATTCCGGTGAGAGCTTTGAAGCCCAGTCCCGCCTGCTGCTCTGGTCGGTCGAACGATCGATCGCGGCGCTGGCCCGCCTGGCCGGCAACGCGTCGGGCGCCACCCGCGTCCACGTGGTGCTGCCCGGCTCCCCCAATCGCGGGGTGTTCGGCGGAGACGGCGCCTACGGCGAAACCAAGGCGGCCTTCGATGCCATCACCAACCGGTGGAAGGTGGAGAAGATCTGGGGCGACCACGTCACCCTGGCGCACCCGCGGATCGGCTGGGTGCGCGGCACCGGCCTGATGGGCGGCAACGACCCGCTGGTCGAGGCGGCCGAAGCGGCTGGGATTCACACCTACTCGACCGAGGAGATTGCGGATCGGCTGCTGGAGCTGTGCGGCCCCGAGGCGCGGGCCCGGGCGGCTGAAGCTCCGCTGAATGTGGACCTGACCGGGGGCCTGGGCGATGACATCGACCTGGTGGCCCTGAAGGCAAGCGCTCTGGCCACCGCACCGGTGGAAACGGTGGCCGACGAGGGGCAGGAAGTGCTGATTCCGGCCCTTCCGACCCCCGCCTCCCCGGCCCTGCCCAGCTTCGAACCGGAGCTGTGGGCCGACGGCGACACGAAGCCGGAAGACCTGGTGGTCGTGGTTGGGATTGGCGAGGTCAGCACCTGGGGTTCGGGCCGAACCCGGCACCAGGCCGAGCTCGGCATTGACCCCACCGGCGAGGTGGACCTGACCCCGGCCGGAGTGCTGGAACTGGCGTGGATGATGGGCCTGCTGAAGTGGCAGGACTCCCCCAAGGCCGGTTGGTACAACACCGATGGGCAGCTGGTTCCGGAGAACGAAATCTTTGACCTGTATCGCGACGAGGTGGTGGCCCGCTCCGGGGTCCGCTCCTTCATTGACGACGCGGCCATCGAACAGCTGGGAACCCTGGAGGAAGCCTCCGTTTACCTGAACCAGGACCTGACCTTCACGGTTCCGGATCGGGAAACCGCCGAATCCTACCTGGTGGAGGATCCGCGCCTGACCAAGATTGCCCCCGCCGCCGACGGCGAGTGGGAGGTGACCCGCCTGGCGGGAGCGCAGGCTCGTCTGCCTCGCCGCGCCACGCTGACCCGAACCGTGGGTGGGCAGTTGCCAACCGGCTTCGACCCGGCCCGCTGGGGCATTCCCGCCTCGATGATCGAGTCGATGGACCGGATGACCGCCTGGAACCTGGTCACCGCGGTCGACGCGTTCCTCTCCTCCGGGTTCACCCCGGCGGAGCTGCTGCAGGCCGTTCACCCGGCCGAGGTTGCCTCCACTCAGGGCACGGGCTTTGGCGGGATGACCTCCATGCGCAAGCTGTTCGTGGACCGGTTCCTCGGTGAGGATTACCCCTCCGACGTGCTGCAGGAAACCCTGCCGAACGTGGTGGCGGCGCACGTGATGCAGTCCTACGTGGGCGGTTACGGCGCAATGATCCACCCGGTGGGCGCCTGCGCCACCGCGGCCGTGTCCATTGAGGAGGGGGTCGACAAGATCGCCACCGGCAAGGCCAGCTTCGTGGTGGCCGGCGCCATCGACGACATGGCGGTTGAATCGATCGTCGGGTTCGGTTCGATGAATGCGACCGCCAACTCGGAGAAGATGGCGGCCAAGGGGATCAACGAGCGCTTCTACTCTCGCGCCAACGACCGGCGCCGCGACGGCTTCATTGAAGCTCAGGGCGGCGGTACGGTGCTGCTGGCCCGCGGGGACGTGGCTGAGGCCATGGGCCTGCCGGTGCTCGGGGTGGTTGGTTACGCCCAGAGCTTCGCCGACGGCATCCACACCTCCATCCCGGCTCCCGGGATTGGGGCCCTGGCCGCTGGCCGGGGAGGCTTGGAGTCGCGGCTGGCCCGCGGCCTGGCTCGACTGGGTGTCCAGCCCAACGACATCCAGGTGGTCTCCAAGCACGACACTTCGACCAACGCCAACGACCCGAACGAGTCCGACCTGCACACCCGGCTGGCCCGGGCGTTGGAGCGGACCCCGGGGAACCCGCTGTTCGTCATCTCGCAAAAGACCCTGACCGGTCACGCGAAGGGCGGAGCGGCAGTGTTCCAGGTGGCGGGGCTGTGCCAGCTGTTTGCGGACGGCACCGTACCGGCCAACGCGTCCCTGGATTGCGTGGACGAGGCATTGGCGAAGGAACCGTGGCTGGTGTGGCTGCGCCGGCCGCTGCAGTTGAACACCGTCAAGGCCGCCCTGGTCACCTCTCTTGGGTTCGGGCACGTGTCGTCCCTGGTGGCCATGGTGCACCCGGGCGCCTTTGAGGCGGCCGTAGCCCGTCGCGGCGGCGAGGAAGCTCGCCAGGCCTGGCGCTCGCGGGCTGGCGAACGCCTGAAGGAAGGGGCGCGACGTCTGGAAGCGGGCATGCTGGGTCGGGCCGAGCTCTTCGAGCAGGCCCCCAGCCGCCGCTTCGCTGAGGACGGGACGGACCCGCACGAGGTGGAAGCAGCCATGCTGTTGGATCCGGCCGCCCGCCTGGGTGGCACCGGCTACTACGAAGGGTAGGGTTGATGACCGTAATTGGGATTGGTACCGACATCGTCGACATTCCCACGTTTGTCGAGCAACTGGGGCTGCCCGGTTCCCGCTTAGCGCAGGCTTTCACAGCCCGCGAGCGGCGCCGGGCGGCCACCCGAGCCGAGGAAAACGGCTCCGGGACCGGCCAGCACTTGGCGGCTGTCTGGGCGCTCAAAGAAGCTTTCATCAAGGCGTGGTCGGGGGCCCTGTTCGGTTCCCAACCACCCCTGGGCCGCGACGCCGTCAAGTGGACGGAGATCGAAATCCGCCACGACGGCTGGGGGCGACCCCAGGTGGAGTTGCACGGGGAGGTAGCCGGGGCGGTCTCCGCCAGCGTGGGGAGTCCCACCGTGCTGGCCTCTGCCTCCCACGATGGAGACGTGGCCTGCGCCCTGGTGGTGCTGGACAAGTAGTTTGCCCCAGAGCCCGCTCGGTGTTTAGCGCCGGGCGGGCTTTGGCTTTGCCTGAACAGGTTGGCCCAAGCCGCGATCTGGGAAGCGTCCCCGCTAGAACGGCACGGTCCCGGACTCATAGCCCTCAGCCTCTTCCGTCCCGGCATCTGCTTCCGATCCCTCAGCATCCACTGCCGCGCCCTGCTCCCCTGCTTCCTCCGCCTCGGATGGGCGCTCCGGCTCGGTCCGGATCAGCTTGGCGTAGGAGCTAACCCCCCGGCGCAGGTCGTGGCCGACGGTAAACGCATGAATCTGCAGTTCAGTGGCCAGGCTGCCGTCCTTGGCCATCCACCCGCGGGCCACATACTTGCCGACCAGCACCACCGGGTGGCCTTTTCGCAGCGAATTGTTGACGTTGAGGGCCAGGTCCCCAAAAGCCTTCACCGTGTACCAGGTGCCCTCCGCCTCGACCCAGCTGCCCCGGTCATCGAAGCGCCCCTTGGGGGTGACCATCCGAAATTGTGCCATCGGAACCCGGTCGTCCCCCTCCGCGTAGAGGGTGACGTCCGTGCCCAGCCAGCCGGTCAGGGTAATGCGATTGTTCTCCATGGTGCGTCCTTTCGAGCGGGGTTTACCCTCTCAGAATTGACGACCACCGGCTCCGCGTCACCACCTGGGCCGGTCAACGGTGGAAAACTCCCCCAGCTAGCGTCTGGGGATAACTCAGTGAGCCGCCGGCTCCTCGTCCACCCGGGGCAGGTCCGCCACCGACTCGGCGATGCGAACGTAGGCGCCGGAGCGAGGATCCAACTGGGCCGGGAACAGCGCCCGGCGATAGTATTCCAGCTCCTGAATCGACTCTTTGATGTCGGCCAGCGCCCGATGATCCCCATCCTTCTTCGGAGCGCAGGCATAGACCCGGGGGTACCAGCGCTTGGCCAGCTCCTTGATGGTGGAAACGTCGATGATCCGGTAGTGCAGGTGCTCCACCACCCGCGGCATGTAGGCACTGAGGAAGATCCGGTCCTGCCCGACCGAGTTGCCGGCCAGCTGAGCTGTCCGCGGCTCCGGCACGTAGCGGCGAATGTAGTCCAGAACCTGGGTTTCAGCTTCGGACAACTCCAATCCCTGCGCGAACTCGTCAATCAGGCCGGACTTGGTGTGCATCTCCCGGACGAAATCGTCCATCTGGTTGAGCGCGCCCTCGCTGGGTCGAATCACCAGGTCCAGACCGGGGCCAACCACCTTCAGGTGCGCGTCGGTAATTAGGACGGCCACCTCGACCAGTTCGTCGTGGGTCGGATCCAAACCGGTCATCTCGCAGTCGATCCATACCAACGGGCTCTTCAAAACTGTCTCACTCACAAATGCCTCTTTCTGTTGGCTCCAGTTTACGCGGACACCTTCCACGCAGCGGAAACATACAGCCACCCCGAAGCGATCCTCGTTACACTAAAAAAGTGCTAGCCCCAACTAATCCCCTGCCCCTGAATGCAGCTGACGTCACCCGAGCCGAAGCCAATTTGCGCCCGGTGACGCGCCTAACCCCAATTGAGCACTCCGTTCGCCTCAGCGAAGTGGCCGGGGCGCCGATCCTACTCAAACGCGAGGACCTGCAGGTGTGCCGCTCCTTCAAAGTGCGGGGGGCCTACAACCGAATTTCCCAGTTGGACCCGTCCGAGCGCGAAGTCGGGGTGGTCTGTGCCTCGGCGGGCAACCACGCCCAGGGCGTCGCCTTCGCCTGCCAATCGCTGCAGATCCACGGCACCATCTACCTGCCGGTCTCCACCCCGCGTCAGAAGCGGGATCGGATTCGGGCCCTAGGCGGCCAGTGGGTGGAACTGGACTTCGTGGACGGCGCTTTTGACCACGCTCAGCAGGTGGCACTGGCCCACGCTGAGCAGAGCGGGCGCACCTACATTCACCCCTATGACGATCCGGCGGTGATGGCCGGGCAGGGCACGGTGGCGATTGAGCTGTTCCGTCAGTTGGAGGGCGGAGTTGAGACGGTCCTGGTCCCGGTCGGCGGAGGCGGCCTGATCGCGGGGATGGCCGCGTGGCTGAAGGAAGCCCGGCCCTCAATTCGGATTGTCGGGGTGGAGCCGGCGGGGGCAGCCTCGGCTCGGGCCGCCCTGGACCACGGCTCCCCGAAGACGCTGGCGGGGATCGACTCGTTTGTCGACGGCACCGCGGTCGGGCGCACCGGAGACCGGACATTCGAGGTGGTGCGCGCCTTGGTGGACGACGTGGTAGTGGTGGACGAAGGAGCCGTCTGCACCGAGATGCTGAGCCTTTACCATCAGGACGGGATCATTGCCGAGCCGGCCGGAGCCCTGGCCACGGCTGCGGTCTGCGCGGCTGCCGCCGGTCGGATCGGTGACCTGGGGCTGAGCGGCCCCACCGTGGCCATCATCAGCGGGGGAAACAACGACCTATCCCGCTATGCCGAAGTGATGGAGCGCTCCATGCACTACGAGGGGCTGCGCCACTACTTCCTGGTCACCTTCCCCCAGCAGCCGGGGGCGCTGCGGCACTTCCTGGACCTGGTGCTGGGGCCAGAAGACGACATTGTCCACTTCGAGTACACGAAGAAGAACAACCGGGATCTGGGCCCGGCACTGGTTGGGATTGACCTGGCCCGCCCGGAGGACCTGGGCAGTTTGCTGGCCCGGATGGAGGCTTCGCCCCTGCACATTGAGCAGATTCCCACCGATTCGGACCTGCTGCGCCTCCTGATTTAGCCCCGCCGGGCGCGAACCGCCGCGAACAACCCGCCCGCTAGTGCTATCGAAGCCAGCCCCACCGCCCACAGGAGGGACGAGCCGTCCAGCCCCGTTTCGGCCAGCGGGTCAGTTAACCCGGGGAAGGGCGAGTCGGTCGCCCCGTTCTCGCCGGTTCCGTCCTCACCTTCTTCGTCCTCGCTGGCAACCGGCTCGGTCACCGTCAACTCGGCCGGCGAGCTGGTGGCCACACCCTGACTGTTGATTGCGAGTGCCCGGAACCAGGTGCCGCTATCAGCCAGGCCGACCGAGCCGATGGTCACCGAGAGGCCGTCCTCGGAGATGCCGCCCGTGACGGGGTGCCAGCTGCCCCCACGATCAGCAGAACTTTCCCAGGTGACTGCCGGGGCCGGCTCGCCCGTGACCGAAACGGTGAACTCTGCCGACTCCCCCACGAGCACCGTGTGCGACTCGGGATCGGTGACCGTGGGAACAGCCACCGCATAGTAGGTGAACCCGTCTGGATGAATGACCGGCGGCTGCTCCACTCCGTTGAAGGTCCATGAGACTTCCACGTCGACCGGGCCCGCCGCGTGGGCCGGGGTCACCACACTCCAGGTGCCGTCTCCGTTGTTCGCGGGCGCGGTACTGTTCGGGTCCATGGGTGCCTGTCCGGCCACCCCGTCGAAGGCGATCGAAGTAACGAGCACTTCAGCGGCGACTGGCACCGGGGTGGATTGGTTGACACCGCTTCCATCCCCCAGAAGTCCGCTCTCGTTCAGGCCCCAGGAGTAGGCTCGGCCGATATCTGCCAAGGCCAACGCATGATAGAGGCCCGCATAGATAGCAGAAAAAGACACCCCCTCTGGCACCACCACCTCAACCGGAGAAAACTGATCTGTGCCTGACCCATCCCCCAGCTGCCCAAGCCCGTTGTTGCCCCAAGCCCAGACTCGGCCATCATCACTGAGCGCCAGGGAGAAGTCGTAGCCGGCGGAAATGTCGGTAAAGGCCACGCTCTCTGGTGCCACTACCTCAACCGGTACACGTTGGGTGATCGTCGAGCCGACCCCCAGCTGACCGGAGTCATTTAGACCCCAAGCCCAAATCCGGCCATCATCACTGAGCGCCAAGGAAAAGTGACCGGCGGCAGCTGAGATCCGGTCAATGCTCACACCTTCCGGGATTGCAACCTCGACCGGCTCCGTCTGGTTCATGCCGGACCCATCTCCCAACTGCCCGTACTCGTTATAGCCCCAAGCCCAGACGCGACCATCAGCTCCCAGCGCCAGGGAGTGCCGCAAACCACCCGAGATGTCGGTGACGGCCTGGCCGTTGGGAATGCTCACCGATACCGGGAAGGGGCGATCTTTAGTCGATCCGTCTCCCAACTGCCCATAGTAGTTGTGCCCCCACGCATAGACCTGTCCGTTCTCTTCCAAACCAAGTGAGTGATCAAATCCGGCGGCGATCCTAACCAAAGAGACGTCGGTGGGCAGAGACACTTCCTGCGCTGTCGCAATCAAGATGGTGCCCTCATAGCCCGCCAGTCCCAGTTGCCCATACCAGTTGTCACCCCACGAGTACGCTTTGCCATTGTCGCCGAGTGCCAACGCGTGTCTCCCTCCGGCAGCGATGCTAGTGAAGGTCACGGCTTCCGGGAGTATGACCCGAACGGGGACCCTTTGGTAGACCTGCGAGTTGTCTCCAAGTTGCCCACTGTCGTTAAATCCCCAAGCGTAGGTATTTCCGTTGTCCCCTAATGCCAAGTTGAAGGTACCCCCCGCAAAGACCTCGCGAAACGTGACGCCAGCGGGCGCTGGCACCGTCACGGTGGTGCCGCCGACGGTGGGCCCCCGATCCGGTCCGGGTGTGGCGGAAGCGGTACCAACCAAGATCATGGCGCTGACAACTGCCGTGGTTAGGAAGGTTCGGTTTGCTTTCGGCATCAAAATAGGTTTTCTTTGTTCGGAGAATTTACGGTTGGCGACCCCATGCCTGAGGTTGGAAAAGTCATTTTTCAGTTACCCGGCCGGAAGGGCAACTGGCCTTAAACGCAGCCATGCCTCCTCCCCCAGCCAAAACAGCCAGGGAGAGGAGGCATAGGTCCGGGACACAGTTTAGGTGGTAATTCGGCGTCGAATGATCTGGTTACCCGCGATCAGTCCGCCGCCAAGGAGGACAGCCGTCACTGCGGCAACCCAGAACAGTGGAGATGTGGCCAGGCCCGTTACTGCCAGTTCCTTGGTCACCTCATCCTCCTTGTCCTCCGGGTCGCCACCACCGTTGCCGTCAGCAGCAGTCACCGTCAGAGTCGCAGGAAGACTGATCGCAGAACCTTCACTGTTGGTAGCGGTCGCCCGGTACTGGGTCCCACTATCAGCCAGCGTCACTGCAGCCAAAGACAGGGTCAGACCATCACCAGAAACACCATCAGTCACCGGCACCCAAGTAACACCGTTGTCGGTCGAGGACTCCCACGTCACCGTCGGGGTTGGCTCGCCAGTGGTGGTGACCGAAAATGTCGCGGACTGCCCTGCAGTCACCGCCTGATCAACAGGACCGGCAATTGTCGGAGCGACTGGCGCCCGGCTGACAACCAAGGTGGCGGGTGCACTGGTTGCTGCACCCTCGCTATTAGTCGCTATCGCTCGGTATTGGGTGCCATTATTCGCCAGGGAGACGGACCCCAGCGACAGAGTCAGACCATCTTCCGAGACTCCCGCAGTCACAGGCACCCAAGAAACACCATCATCGGTTGAGGATTCCCACGTCACCGTTGGGGTTGGCTCACCAGTGGCGGTTACGGTGAAGTTTGCGGGTTCCCCCTCAAGCACAGTTTGATCTGATGGGTTAGTGATCGTCGGCGCGCTCTGGGCGTAAAACTCAAAAGCGCCTGGGTAAACGATCGGGCTCTGTTCAATCCCATTGAGAGTCCAGGAGACCTCCACGTCGACCACCCCCGCCTCGTGTGCCGGGGTAACAATACTGACGGTCCCATCACCATTGTCGTCCGGGATAGTCCCCCCAATATCCCCTGGAGTGGTTCCAGCAACCCCACCAAAAGCTACCCCGGTTACCGCGACATCAGACGTGGCTACCGGTGCCGGTAAGGTCCGGTACTCCTCATAGGTCCCACTCCCCAG
>WPCI01279947.1_pt1 | contig 41236 bp, 33 predicted proteins | sample 5399871 | NCBI WGS metagenome assembly WPCI01 (sample SAMN12869469, study PRJNA574797) | sludge metagenome | isolation source: wastewater treatment of pH7 | place: China:Beijing | collected 2019-05-20 | reverse complement strand
GGCTTTGGGGCTGCTTGGCACGAGGCTCGGCGCAACCAGCTCTCTGCTGCTTGGATTGCAAGGCGCGGCATCTTCGAACGAACTTCTGGTGCAAAGCCTGCTAAACCGTCTGAAAGCGCCGGGCACCTGGCTGACGTTATTCGCGTTGATCTGGGTTTCGCTCGGCCTGGTGTTTGAAGCGGTTGGAAAACCCAAGGCTGAAAAGCAGGAGAGTGAAGAGCAGGAAAAGAAGCCGCTCACCCCTGAACCATTCCTGTTCGTGGTGATGATGGTTTTGCTTGGGGCAATTCTGACTCTAATTCCTGAGTTCATCTACTTGCGCGACCAATTCGGATGGCGCATGAATACCATCTTTAAGTTTTACTACCAGGCGTGGATTCTCTGGTCATTGGCTGGTGGGTATGGGCTGGTGATGCTGTTTGAACATCGGGCGGATTCCAGGATTGACGAAAAGTTATGGTTGTATGGCTTGATCACCTCATGTCTGGCAGTTTGCACAGTGATGGTGAGCAGCTTTGGCAGACAGTCGTTAGGCAAATTTGGAGGATCCTGGCAGGATTATGCGATGCTGCTGCCAGTTGTGATTGCGCTCGCATGGCTGATTGCATACGCACGCCAAAAGGAATGGAAACAAGTGGTCGGCGTCGTAGCTGTTTTTGGAGTGTTGGTTGGCATGGCGTTTCCGCTGATTGAGGGTTGGAACAAAACCAATGGATTCAATCCAACCAGAGGATTCTCCTTGGATGGGAAGCGGGATTTCCGCCTTTCAATGCCGGATGAAATGAAAGCCGCCGAGTGGCTGGCGGACGCGCCTTTGGGCGTGATGACGGAAGCCATATCCGACACCGGTGGGAGCTATACCACATACAACAGCATTTCCACGTTTTCGGGGATGCCGACTGTTTTGGGCTGGGTGGGGCACGAGTCCCAGTGGCGGGGTGGTTACCAGGAAATTGGAACCCGCCAGGCGGACGTGAAAGAACTTTACAGCACCAGTCTTTGGGAAAGGGCGCAAGCCATAATCGGCATGTATAATATTTGCTATATCGTGGTTGGCAGCACGGAACTAAACACGTATCAGGTGGACATAAACAAGTTTGATGAACACCTTGAGAAGGTCTTTGACAGCCAGACGGTCGATATTTATGAGGTAAAACCATAGTATGCAGCCTGACGAGAAAACCATATTTCACGAGGAAAAAATACCATTATTTACCTGGTTCCTTCTCACGTTCCTGTTTGGCTTGGGGCTTAGGGTTTGGAAACTGGGTGGGTTGAGCTTCACCCTTGCTGAGGCGCAAGCAGCCCAAAACGCCTGGATGATGGCACTGGGCAACGCCGCGGAATTACCTGGCAGCATGAGTTATGCCGGGCTGAGCGCGATATTGTTCCGACTGTTTGAGCCGAGCAGCTTTTTAGCCAGGTTTATTCCGGCTTTGTCAGGCAGCGTATTGGTATTGGTCCCGTGGTTTTGGCGGGACAGGCTCGGCGATAAGACCGCGCTTGTGTTGGCAGTAGGGTTAGCAATTGACCCGATACTTCTGACTTTTTCGCGCCAGATTATCACCCCGGTGATCGTGTTATCCGCGTTAGCGCTTGCTGCCACGGCGTTACGCTATAAGCGCCCGGTGCTGGCTGGGGTTTTCTTTGGTGCCGCGTTTCTGGGTGGATACACCTTTTGGGTGGCGGCAGTTGTTGGGGCAGTTTACTGCTTTGTTTCACGAAAAGATCCAGCCGCACCTCTGGATTTTTCGGTTTTCAGAGACAAAGCCTTCTTGATCCGTTTCCTAACCGCGTTTGTCCTCAGCCTGGCTTCAATAAGCAGCGCGTTTCTTTTGTCCCCCAACGGTTTGGGAGGAATAGCTGGAGGATTAGTGGAGCTCGTAAAGGTTTTGGGAGAACCTTACAAGTTGGAGCTTTATCAGCCCATAATCATCGGCATTGCGTATAGCCTGTTGCCGCTGCTTTTCGCGGTTTGGGAGTTTGTAAGTAATTTGCAAAACAAGCAACCCACAAAGAATCTGCCATATCTGATTGCCTGGGGTGTCAGTGTGTTGTTGAGCGTCCTGTTGGGCAGGCTGGACCTGGGCTTCCTGGCTTTCGCGGCGGTATTCGCCTGGCTCGGCGCGGCGGAAGGCATCTCACGGTTGATAGAACAGAAAACGGAACAACAGGAGATTGTTTTTGGGGTGACTTTATTCCAAATTGTTATCCTGGGGTACATCCTGATGGTCAGCCGACGATTGACAGGCGTTTCCGTGGGGTCACAAGATTTCCGGTTTTCGGCGCTTGCGGTATTTGCTGGCGTGCTCCTGATGGTCATTTCAACGATTCTGGTGACCTTCGGTTGGCGGCGCCAGGTAAGCACAAAAGCACTGCAAAACAGTCTTTTGATTATGCTGCTGGTGGTTACGCTTGGGATCGGTTTGAGGTCCATCAACTCCGGTAGCCAGTCGGCAACTTTGAGTGTGTTGGCAGGACCGATTCTGCTGCCTAATAACGATGTTGCCGCGGCTGTTCATGAAATTGACCGGAACGGAATGGTTGATAAGGCTGAAATTACCTATGATCTGGGCGATCTTAAGCCCGATTTTTCCTGGTTCTTTAGGTATCAGGATGACTGGGAAAGCTCGAAAAGCGTGTTACAGGCTGACCTTGTGCTCTCTACCGCTGAGCAGAGTTTTTCCGCTGCCGATGAGTATCGCGGTCGAAACGTGGTGCTTTATCGACAAATTGACCAACCGATGGTAAAACCCATTCGTTTCCTGGAGACACTTCTCGGGGAACCCCTGCCCATGACCTCGACAAGTGGTATCCTCTGGGTTCGACTAAACCTTTTTACAGGAGCTAATTGACCGTGTGCCAACTAAACCTTCAGAACTTGCCTCGAAACATTGCCATTGATGGACCTGCCGCTTCAGGGAAGTCTACCATTGGAACGCTTGTAGCCAACAAAATCGGATACATGTGCCTCGACACTGGCATCATGTATCGGGCGGTGGCTTTTCAGGCATTGAAAGAAGGCTTGAATATCTCTGACGAAGCACAGATCAGCAGTTTGGCGGAGCGGATCGAAATCGACATTCTGCCTGCCAGCAGCCAGGATGGAAGGCAATTTGACGTCATGATCAATGGTGAGGACCACACCTGGGACATTCGCAGCACGAAAGTCAACGCGGTTGTTTCGGAAGTGTCTGTCTATTCCGGCGTGCGCCAGGCAATGACGCTCCAACAGCGAAAAATCGCCGAAAAGGGAAAAATCGTCATGATCGGGCGGGATATCGGTACAGTTGTTTTGCCGGATGCTGAGCTGAAGATCTACCTGGACGCGTCTGTTGAAGTACGGGCGCAGCGCCGCTATATTGAGGACCTCAGCCATGGAAAAGACGCATGCCTCGAAGATGTAATCACATCTCTGCGTCATCGCGATGAAATCGACTCGGGCAGGGCAGTTGCCCCTTTGAGAGCCGCGGATGATGCCATCGTGATCGACTCGGACAGAATGACGGTCTATAACGTCGTTGAGCTCGTCATGGACATCCTGCAAAAGCGTGGATAGCGGTTTTATCTAATTTAAACGAAAAAACAAAAGAAAGTTAAGGGAAAAGCGGATTTCATTCCGCTTTTTTTAGGTTAACAAAGCGCATGAAACTATCTGCATAACACGGAAAACAGGCGGTGAGGGGCATAGGCATGCTATAATTTAAACGTTATGAATTTGCCACCTTCCTCCCTGATTAGTACCGCAAGTCAAATGCCTTTGGCTCAATTGTCAGGAGTAAGTTGGATTTTGCCCGCACTGCTCACGATTTGCACCTTTTTGGCGGTTTGGAAATTGCAACGCTGGGACGTGCATTATTCGGTGGTTGAGCTCAAATGGTTTGTCTTTCTGGCTCTGCTCATCTTCCCGCTTAGTTTTTTGCATATTGCTCCGTTTGACGGGGAACTTTTGACCCTCACGGGGGAGAACGCTCAGCCTGTGGTCCTGGTTCTAAGCGCGCTGCCAATTCTGTTGGCGGTGGGATTGGTGGGTCCTCTGCAGGCTGTGATTCTTGGAGCGGCTACCGGGCTGGTCCAGGTTTTTCGGCTGGGTCAGGATCCGCTGGTAGTTTTTTTCTATGCCAGCCTCGGACTCGCTTTTTCCTGGATTCTCTCCCGACAAAAAGCCATGTGGCACCGCGACTGGAAACAGCATATTGTCGCGCAGGTATTTTGGTCATTTTTGTTGAGTGTGCCGGTCATAATCCTTGCTCAATTCACCCATGCTTTGGTTTTTAATGAACGCAGCGTTGTAGTTATCCTCGAACAGATCCTGATCCTGACCTTTAGCCACTTACCCGAGGTTCTGATCAGCTCCTCTGTCGTTTGGGCGTTTGTGTACTGGTTGAATTCAGACTGGCACCCCGCTGATTTCATCAAGACGATTAACTCGCCAGATATCTATGACAAAGTGATGGAACGAATTCAGGAATTGGCGAATGGGGATTACGAAGAAATAATTCCGCCCGCGGTACTTTCAGGCAATGAAAGAACGCTTTTCGTGGCTTTGGAGAAACTGCGGGCGAATTTGCAGTCCCGCAGCGACGTCCAGGCAAGATTGCTTTCGCTGGACCCCTCCCATTACTCCCGTGAGGGATACGATATCGTGCTCACAACGATCCTACGGGCAGCACTGACACGGGAAGCTTCTTCGGCAAGGTTGATACTTCTGGAGAAAACGCCAGAAAGCCGCCGGGGAGAGTTGCGGAAGCGCTTGGGGCAGGGCGAGAATACCAGGCTGTATGCCTACCTGGACACGCTGATTTTCGAGAAAATTGGGGATCAGGATCAACTGATTTTGAGTGACCTAAAAGTGGACCAATATTTTGGGCTGATGACAGGCACGCCGCATCCGCAATCCATTGCCGCGCTGCAACTGCGCGATAACGGCAGCGCCCAAGGCGTGCTCTGGGTCGGATTTGAACAAAACCACTGGTTTGACCAGGAAGAGATCCAGTTTTACCAGCAATTGGCGTACCGCGCCTCGGCTGCTCTGAGCACAAAGGAACAGTTCGCCAAGGTGCAGAACGAAAATGGCTGGTTTAACCTTGCATTCAACGCCTTTCCGGAACCAATCATGATCGTCAACCGGGAAAGGCAGGTTCTCTTCAGCAACCAGGCTGCGGCTATCGCCAGCGAGAAGGGCATCGCTCTAATTGGAAAAAAAGGCAGGGAAGTTTTGATTGTCAATGAAAAACTCCTTGGCTATCTCGGAAAAACCAGGAAAGGCACGGAACCGGAAACTTTGCAACTGGATGGCGGCAAAACTTACGAAGTTTTGCGTTACCTGCTGGAAGGAAACCAGGATAACCGTGGGGAACTGATCCTGCTGCGCGACACAAGCTGGGTACACGAGATCAACACCCAGAAAAATGAATTTGTGAGCAACATCAGCCACGATCTGCGTGCGCCGCTTTGGCTGATGAAAGGGCACACAAAGTTGCTGTCGAATATTGGCAAACTAAACCCGGAACAGCGTAAGTATGTCGAAAAAATTGATGCCGGCATTGACACGATGACGCGCCTGGTGGACAAAGTGCAGAGCCTTGAACGCCTGGATGGTGATGAGCTGCTGATGTATAAACGGTTTGACCTGCAGGAAACGATTGATGACGCCATCAAACTATTAAGTGTCCAGGCACAACAGAAAAAAATTAGCTTGAACGTCGATTTCGGTGGTTTGAAATCGCCGTATATTTCCGCGGACCAGGTGATGGTTCAGCAAGCACTTTATAATCTGATTGAGAATGCGATCAAGTTCAGTCCACGAGGCGAGAGTGTGTTGATAAGTGCCGAACGGGATACGAGCTGGATGCATATAACCGTAAAGGACAATGGAAAAGGGATCGCGCCTTTGGACCAGCCGAAGCTTTTTACCCGGTTTTTCCATGTGGATGATGACCTGACCTACGAAAACAGGGGGCAGGGGCTAGGGCTGGCGATTGTAAAATCGGTGGCAGATAAACACGGAGGAAATGTAAGCGTGAAGAGCACATTGGGTGAAGGAAGCACCTTCTATCTGGACTTGCCACTTCATAAAATTGAATGAAAAAACTTGACAAAACAGGGTATATATTACTATAATAATCATTTGCGTGAATTGTATCGGATTGCCAAGATAAGAAACACTGGGAGCGTCTATTCCAGCGGTTTTTTGCGTCTTAAAACCCTCGTCTACTTCAGGAGGTATGAGTGGAAACAAACAGTATGAAAGCCCTTCGGATCAACCTTGCGTCGCCAGAAGTTATTAAAAGCTGGTCTTACGGAGAAGTCCTCAAACCTGAAACAATTAACTATCGACGTCTGCGGCCGGAAAAAGATGGCTTGTTTTGTGAAGCGATTTTTGGACCCACACGGGACTGGCAGTGCTACTGCGGCAAGTACAAGAACCCGCGGTACAAAGGTATCGTCTGTGACAAGTGCGGCGTTGAAGTTACACGCTCGTCTGTTCGCCGTGAACGCATGGGGCACATCGAATTAGCCGCTCCGGTGGCGCATATTTGGTATACCCGCCGTATCCCATCCTATCTCGGTTTGCTTCTGGATATCTCCCGCCGGAACCTCGACCGTGTTTTGTATTTCGCGCAGTACATCATCACTTATGTTGATGATGACGGGCGCCAGAAAGCCCTAAAGCGTCTGGAAGATGAAATCAGTCTTTCAGAACGCGAGCTGATTGCCAAGGTGAACGGTGAAATCGCGGAAGCCAAAAAGCAGCGCGACCGCGAGCTGAAAGAAATTGACGCCCAGCTCGATCAGATTAATCGGGAGTATGACGAAAAAGTTGCCAGCCTGTTTGAACCTGTCGTTCAGCAGGGACAATTGCTGGAACATGAGCTTCGGGAAAAAACCGGAAAAACCATCCGTAAAGCCATTACTTTTGAACTGGACGGCGGAAATCAGACCATCGTGGAAGCTGGCGAAGAAGTGACTGCCAAGCACATTGCCCGTGTTCAGAAGGTCGTAAAGGAACGGATGGAAATCTTCGAAGCCGACCTGAAGAAAGAACGTGCCGAGAAGACAGAACTGCACAAAATCCAGAAAGAGGAAATCCGGGCTAAGGCTGAGTTGGTGATGGAAGACCTGCGCGGTCAATTGGACGATCCCGACGCTGTTGCCAAAACCCAAAACGCCCAGCATCGCGATGAGCTGTATGAACTTCAGCCATTTACTTTCCTGAGCGAAGCTCGTTATCGTGAGCTGAAATCCCGCTGGGGAAATATTTTCAAAGCAGATATGGGTGCGGAAGCCTTCTACGACATTTTACGGCGCCTTGACCTTGATTCTCTGTCGGAACGCCTGTGGCAGGAAGCCCGCACAACCAAGAGCAAACAAAAACGCAAAAAAGCCACCAGCCGACTGAAGGTTGTTGAGGCTTTTCGCCGTTCCACAAACAAACCTGAATGGATGATTATGACGGTTTTACCGGTTATTCCTCCAGATCTGCGCCCTATGGTGCAGTTGGACGGCGGTCGGTTTGCTACCTCTGATCTGAACGATCTATATCGACGTGTGATTAACCGCAATAATCGCCTGAAGCGCTTGCTCGAACTCGGCGCGCCGGATGTCATCGTGCGCAACGAGAAGCGTATGCTTCAGGAAGCTGTTGATTCACTGATTGATAATTCCCAGCGCGGGCGTATGCTCTCGCGCCGTGGACGCCGCGAACTTCGGTCGCTCTCTGATATGCTGAAGGGCAAGAAGGGACGCTTCCGCCGTAACCTCCTGGGTAAGCGTGTGGACTACTCAGGCCGTTCTGTTATCGTGGTTGGACCTCATCTTAAGTTGAACCAGTGCGGTTTGCCTAAATCGATGGCTTTGGAGCTTTTCCGCCCGTTCGTGATTGCCGGGTTGGATAAGCACGGCTACACCTCCAATATCAAAGGCGCAAAACGCTATATCGAGCGTAATCGCCCAGAGGTTTGGGAAGTTTTGGAAGAAGTGATTAAGGATCGCCCTGTGCTTTTGAACCGGGCTCCAACCCTTCACCGTCTTGGCATCCAGGCTTTTGAACCTGTGTTGATCGAGGGCAGCGCCATTCAGCTTCATCCATTAGTGACCACCGCCTTCAACGCTGACTTTGACGGCGATCAGATGGCTGTGCACGTGCCGCTTTCAAGCAAGGCTGTGGCGGAAGCCCGCGAGCTGATGCTTGCGAGCAAAAACCTGCTAAAACCAGCCAGTGGCGAGCCTATCATCAGCCCAGGAAAGGATATGGTTCTGGGTGTTTATTATCTGACCATGAACCAGAATCAGCCTCAAAAGGGCGATGGACGGGTCTTTGGCGATATCAACGAAGTGATGCTGGCTTATCAACTCGGACAAGTCCATGTGCACACAAAAATTAAACTGCGCGTTGAAACGATTTTCAACGAAGAGGATGAAAGGCTGTCCAAGGCGGAAATCCGCATCATCGATACGACGGTTGGTCGGGCGTTGTTCAATGACATTCTGCCCCAGTCTATGCGCTTCACGAACATTCCGCTCGACAAAGGCGGCATCCGTGATCTGATTGCCGAAATCTATGACCTGGACGGTCAGGAAGTGACCACACAGGTCGCTGACAGCATCAAGGATATTGGTTTCCGCTATGCGTCACAGTCCGGATCGACCTTGGCTTTCTCAGATATCACTGTCCCACCTGAAAAGACGGAAATGATTCAGGAAGCTCTGGTTGAAGTGGAACGCGTTCAAAAAGAATTCCGACGCGGTCTGTTAACGGAACAGGAACAGGATGATCTGATCATTGAAGTGTGGCAAGGAACTACCAAGAAGGTCAGCGATGCCGTCAAGAAGCATCTTGATCCCATTGGCAACCTTTCCACCATGGCTGTTTCAGGCGCGACCAAGGGCGGCTTTAGCCCGATTGCTCAGATGGCTGGTATGCGTGGTTTGATGGCTGACCCTTCAGGACGCATTATTCCAATGCCTATTCGCTCCAACTTCCGCGAAGGTCTTTCGGCTTTGGAGTACTTTATTTCAACGCATGGTACCCGTAAGGGTCTGGCAGACACCGCCATTCGTACCGCAGACGCGGGTTACCTTACCCGCCGTTTGGTGGATGTGGCTCAAGACATGATCATCAATAACGATGACTGCGGCACCAAGGAGGGCATCTGGGTGTCTGCTGAGGACGACGTTGCTGGTCAACCTTACAACGAGCGTGTTTTTGGCCGCCTGCTGGCGGAGCGTGTGATTGACCCCGTCACTGGTGAGGTAATTGCCGAACCAAACGATATGATCAACAAGGCGCTGAGCCTGCAGATTATGCGGTTAGTCGAAAAAGGTCTGAAGAAGATCAAGGTCCGTTCTCCATTGACCTGCGAGCTGGTTCACGGCATTTGTGCTCACTGCTACGGGATGGATCTCGGACGCGGCAAGATGGTGGAACTCGGCTCCGCGGTAGGCGTGGTGGCTGCTCAGTCCATTGGCGAGCCTGGCACCCAGCTAACCCTGCGAACATTCCACACTGGTGGTGTGGCTGGCGGCGGTGACATCACCACCGGTCTGCCTCGTGTTGAGGAGCTGTTCGAAGCCCGCCGCATGCCGCGCGGTGAAGCTGTAATCACACAAATCAACGGGAAAGCCCACATCATGGTTTCCGAAAAGAACCCGGATATCCGCACCGTGCGTGTGGAAAACAGTGAAATGGTCGGGCAGCGATATGCCATCCCGACAGGTTGGGAAATAAACGTCAAGGACGAAGACGAAGTCGGAAAAGATGCCGTCCTCGCCACCCACGGTGAAACCAGCATAACCGCTGAGCATGCCGGCAGGGTCCGCATTGAGGACGGCGAAGTGGTCGTCTCTTATGAGGACCGCCTGATGGAGGACTATGATATTCCTTCCACCAGCCGTTTGCTGATCAGTGAAGGACAGATTGTGAAAGCCGGTGAGCAGCTCACTGAAGGTTCACTCAACCCGCACACGATCCTAAAGATTAATGGCACGGACGCCACCGAACTGTATCTGCTGAAAGAAATTCAGCAGGTTTACCGCACCCAGGGTCAAAACATCAATGACAAGCACTTTGAAGTCATCATCCGCAAGATGCTGAATAAGGTTCAGATTACCCGCCCAGGCGATTCTGAATACCTGTTGCAGGATTTGGTGGACCGGCTTGAGATCCGCAAGGTAAATGAGGACCTCGCGGCACGCGGTTTACGCCCTGCGCGATACATTAACGTTTTACTCGGTGTTTCGAAAGCTTCTCTAAGTACGGATTCGTTCCTCTCGGCGGCTTCATTCCAGCATACCATCAAGGTTCTGGCTGGCGCGGCGATTTCCTCCAAGGAAGATCCAATGTACGGTCTCAAAGAGAACGTCATCATCGGCAAGTTGATTCCGGCTGGAACAGGTTTTGTCCCTGGTCGGTTTGACGAGCAGACGGAGGAAGGCGATCTCGACAATTCGGCACTCGCAGCCGGGAAGACGGATGGCTTCGGTGATGATCTGGACCAGTCTGATGGCTTCGATGACGAAGGCGAAGACGGCGAAGCCGGAAATTTTGACCTCTACGACGAAAACTTCGAAGAAGATGAAGATCTATTGGACGATGAAGAATAGTCCAACGCGGAGCAATTGAGATTAAAGACCCGGTGTGGACAGTCACTCCGGGTCTTTTTATGCTATATTAGGTGAGAATTGAAAAACACGACGACAGAGCCGGAGAAAGAGCGGAATATGAGCACAACCGTCTCCCAGAAGATCAATATCAACGCTGAAATGCAGCAATCCTATCTGGATTACGCGATGAGTGTCATTGTCTCGCGCGCTCTTCCTGACGCCCGGGATGGCTTGAAACCCGTCCAGCGGCGGATTCTTTACGCCATGTACGATATGGGCATTCGGGATGATACTCCCCACAAAAAATCCGCCCGTATTGTTGGAGAAGTTCTGGGCAAGTACCACCCCCACGGCGACACCGCGGTGTATGACGCGATGGCGAGGATGGCTCAGGATTTCTCGGAACGCTATCTGCTTGTGGACGGGCAGGGGAACTTCGGCAGCGTGGATGGCGATCCGCCGGCAGCAATGCGTTACACTGAGGCACGGCTTGCTTCGCCCGCAATCGAAATTTTGCGCCAGCTGGACATGGACACAGTGGACTACATCGACAACTTCGATGGAACTTTGAAGGAGCCGGACGTGCTGCCTTCCGCTATTCCCAACATGCTGGTCAATGGCGCGTCGGGCATCGCGGTTGGCATGGCGACGAACATTCCCCCTCATAACCTCGCAGAAGTGGTAGACGCGCTTGTTATGATGCTCGAAAACTGGGATGGAATCGAAGAGATCACCGTCGAAGACATCATGCGTTTCATAAAAGGACCAGACTTCCCCACGGGCGGTCTGGTAATCCAGGACGAAGGTTCCATTCCTCTCACGACGATCTACGGTTCCGGCAATGGCACCATTAAGGTGCGTGCAAGGACGCGAATCGAAGAGATGTCGCGCGGACGTATGCGCATTATCGTCACGGAACTGCCTTACATGGTCAACAAATCGGCATTGATCGAACGGATTGCCGAAATATCCCGCGAAGGCGGGCTCGAGGGTCTGGCGGATCTGCGGGATGAATCGGACCGCCAGGGAATGCGCATCGTAATTGACCTAAACAAAAATGCCGACCCCGAGGAGATCCTCTCCACGCTCTACAAACGCACCCAGATGCACAACACCTTTGGCATCAACATCCTCGCGCTGGTGGACGGCAGTCCGCATCGTCTGACTCTCAAACAAGCTCTGCGCGTTTTTGCCGAACATCGGTTGGTGGTTATTCGCCGGCGGAGCGAGTTCCTGCTGAGAAAGAACGAAGATAGGCTGCACATCCTTGAGGCTCTCAAGATTGCTATTGATCACATCGACGAGGTTATCCGGATCATCCGCAAGTCAACATCGGTGGATGAAGCTCGTAACAACCTGATGACACGGTTCAAACTGGATGAGATCCAGGCAAATGCCATTCTCGAAATGCCTTTGCGTCGGTTGGCATCCCTTGAACGCCAAAAGATTGAAGACGAGTACAAAGAAGTGAGCCAGACCATTAAGGATCTAAAAGCTCTGCTAAAATCCCCAACCTTAATGCGAAAAGTCGCGATCGACGAACTGAAAGCCATCAAACAAAAGTATGGCGATGCCCGCCGGACACAGATCATCCAGCTTGGGGAAGGCGAAAAAGCCTCAGATATGTTTACCATGACCGACGTGATGCCAGTGGAGAACTTCTGGATCGAAGCCAGTGGGGAGGGGCTGCTCTCACGCACGGAAGGGGATAAACCAAACCGCCTGGGTGGAGATGGCGCGCCTTGGAGCATGATTCGCACAAACACCCATCAGACTGTTTTCCTTGTAACCACAGAAGGTAAAGCCGCGGCGATTGCTTCGTTTGCGGTTCCCCTCCAAAAAACCGATGAGGTCGGCGTGCCTGCCTCCAAGGTATCCCCGCTTCACAAAGATGACATTTTGCAGGGTGTTTTCGCGGTGCCGATCAATGGGAATGAAGAAAAGGAACGGTATGTTGTGACCGTGACACGCCAGGGCATGATTAAACGTTCCGCGGTAACAGATCTGCCTGGCGCGTCTGCCAGTACCTTTACCTTGGTGAAAGTCAACGAAAACGATGAGCTTTTTGAGGTTTTACTGACTAAAGGCAGCCAGGACATCATGTTGGTCACTGCATCCGGTATGGCGATTCGGTTCAGTGAGACCGAAGTTCGCTCAATGGGATTGGTCGCCGCGGGCGTAAACGCGATCAAACTCAAAGCCGGCGATTACGTGGTTGGAGCTGGGGTTGTTGATGAAAAGGATGAAATCGCGCTGCTGACGCAAAAGGGAATGGCAAAACGAGCTGGAAGCTCGGAATACCCCCAACAGGGGAGGTATGGGCAAGGCGTGATCGCCTGGAAGCTGGACCAGGGCGACCAGGTCTGCGCGGTGCTGGTGGGCAAGCTGACCGATAGAGGCATTTGCCACTTCAGAAAGAGCGCCAGCAAAGTTTTCACGGTTACGAATGCTATAAGCCGCAAACGGGCTTCAAACGGGCAGGCAGTTTTCGCGCTGAGGTCGGGCGACGAAATGATCGGTTTCACCAGCCTTGACGACTACGTGCAGTTTTGGGAGAAGGCTTAACCGCTCGTTTCCGGAGCAGGCAGATTTCCTTCGAGATCCAGCTCTTTCGCGATCTTGCGCATAGCAATAATCGCGAAATCCACGTGCGTCCAGAGGTCAACACCAAACTCCTGAGCTCCATGTTGGATGATATCCCGATCCGCTCCAGCCGCGAAGGATTTGTCCTTCCATTTCTTCCGAACGGATGAAGCTTGCAGGTCGTAAAGGGAACGGGAGGGGCGCACGAGGGCAACCGCTGTGATGAGACCAGTTACCTCGTCGCAGGCATAGAGCGCTTTTGCAAGCTGGGTGTCACGTGGGACTCCAGTGTGGTCCGCATGTCCTGCAATTGCGTCAAGCACTAAGCCTGGAACCCCGGCTTCTTGTAGGATGGGCAAACCCGCCAGCGGATGCTCCTGAGCGGTGGGGTGAATTTCCCAGTCAAAATCGTGCAGCAACCCTGCCAAACCCCATAGGTCCGGATCCTCGTTGAGAGTTTCAGCATAAGCACGCATTACGGCTTCTACGCTGAGCATATGCCTTACAAGAGCTTCGTTCTTAACGTAGGTTCGAACAAGTTCGACTGCTTGCATTCGCTCCATTTGCACCTCAGGGTGTGAAGATCGGTTCCGGGGAACCAAGAATAGGCTCTGGCTTCAAAATGTAAACATCCAGATATGCTGCTACGGTTGCCAAAATTTCCCGAAAATTCCAAAAGATGAAGCGGTTGAGCAAGTAATCGGACTGCCTGACCGCTACGCCGGAGGTTTTCAGCCCAAACTGCTCGCAAAGGAAGACCATGCGTGGAAGGTGATACTTTTGGGTTGTAATGATGACAGAATCGAGCTGGAAAATCTCTTTGGCGCGGTAACATGTGTCGTAGGTGCGGCGTCCGGCATAGTCCAGGATGACATCGGTTTCAGGAACCCCCTGGCTGATGGCGTAATTTGCCATCACGCCAGGCTCGTTGTAGTAAACCGAGCTGTTATCCCCGGAGACCAGGATTTTTTGAACTTTTCCGGCGAAATAGAGCTCAACGGCGCCATCTATCCGGTCCCGCAGGGCAAGCGAAGGTTCCCCATCCGCGGTTATACCCGCGCCAGGAACAAGCGCAACCTGGGAGGTGGGGACGGAAGCGGCATTAAAGGTATTATCCTTTGCTGAGAGCACCATCATGCCGCGTAGGAAACCGATTGCCGAAATGACGATTATCCCGTAAATGAGAAGAAACCTTGCAAATTTTCTCATGAGCAGCTAACGGGTCAGCAAGTCCGCCAATCGGACGCCGCTGGCAGTCAGCAGTTCGCGGAGCGTGGAGTAGGCACTATCGGGCAAGGGTTCAAGCGCCGCAACTTCGTAAGCCAAGGCTGTGCTGAGCTGTGCCTTGCCCGCGTCCCCGCGGACGTAATCGCGCAGGAAGTCCGAAACACGAGACTGCAGATTGAGGTCCACCTGGGGGCTGAAGGAAAGATTGAGGTTCGGAATGATTGCTGGTGACATCCAAAGAACAGGCAGTTTTTCGATCGCTTCAGGTAGGTCTGTGATGACCTCGGATGAAGTGCGGGGATCCGCTGAAATGGCGTATGTGGCGGCGAAGTTGCAAATTCCCTTAATATAAAGGGCGCGAATGCTGGCGCTGTAAGAGAATGTTTGAACCGGTTTGAGGGTTGGGATGTTATTCAGATTGAGGTATCCCATTGGAACCCAGTAACCCGCCAGCGAGGTTTCTTCCGTAAGGCAGCCGCGCAAGCCGGAAAGCTGTGCCAACGCGGCAGCGGCATTGGCAGTGGAACTATGGGTACCGACATCAAAATAGGACACAAAATTGCTGTCGGTCTGCCCAAGGAATTGCACGCCATAACCTGTGACCCCGAGGTGATTGGTTACGAGCAGCGCGGTGGCAAGACCCTTTTGTGACGCGAGCAGATACTCGACCGGCTGAAGCCAGGCAAAATGCGCCTGCTGCTGTTGGAGCGCGAACTCAAGCTCCTGGTAGCTGTTGTAAAAACGAGCACTAACGGCAAGTTGCAGATGCCCTGCCAGTAGAACAGCCAGATCGTTGAGGGCAGCTTGTTGCTCGGCGGAGGGAGAAGCGTTGACAAGCGCCATGATGACTGGATTATCCGGCGAGCCTAAGGCTGCCGGGGTAGGCGTGAAGGTGGGCATGGCGGTTGGGAAGCCAGCGTCCGGGGTGGCGGTGGTGAAATCATGCGCGAGGGTTGGGGCAGGGTTAGCCCCCGAGCCGCAGGCAGTGATTACCAGCAATCCCAGCAAAATTACCACCAGAAATGTTTTACGCAAATCATGCATTCCTGAATTTTACCTTATTTAACAGACAGGATAATTCCATACAAGCATAAGTCATGCATGATAATCATATCTGCCAGAGAGAGGACTTGTAAAAAAAGGACTGCGTTTTCCATTCTTCAAGTTCTAATCAGGTAGATAGAAATTTTATTAAAAGACAACCGCTTTTCTATGGATACGGTGTTTGGGGTATAGGTGTTGGAGTCGGACTTGGCATCGTACCAACAGGCGTGGGTGTGTGATATCCCGTCATTGTTAACTCAAAAATTAACGTCGTTACAACATCACTGGGCGTTACTTTGGGTGTGCCAACAACCCAGGATGGTGTGACTTCCTCATCATAATTATCTGGAAGTTCCGGCATCAATGGGTCATAAGTAGGTGTAGGCCATGGCGTTCCATAGTAATAAACCCGTGTCTGGTTCCCAATTACAAAGATAGCGGCTGAATCTTCAATGATGGTTGTATCCTGCATCATCGCGCCAGCAAACAATTCTGCTATCAAGCCTTCACTGGTATCGCTGCAATTACTTAGAAGCACTGAGAACACCAGGGATTGATTTTTCTCCATATCCAAATCCCAACTTATGATGGTCTGGGAAAACTCAGAAGGGATAGGAGTTTGGGATCCCTCCATAATTTCGAGACTGCAGAATCTTGTTGAACGTGAAAAAATCGAAAAGCGTAAGCCGTCCTGTTGGTCTGCGGAATGCAGCTTCATCTGCGCAATCCAACCCGTCGTTTCTGTGTCAGGGAGTATCTCTAACAATACACGAATACCTTTTCCTTCCCTGATGAAAAACTGACCCGTGGAAGTGTCGTGCGCTCCGAATTCAGGTATTAACGCGGTCGGCTTGGACGCCGGTGGATTACATGAAACTGTTAAAAAGGAAAGAAAAAGAACGCATAATAGTTTGAGCCGCTTGGATTTCATAAGTTCACCTGCTATCTACTAAAAGAGGTAAATACATTTTTTTGCCAACAGTGTTGAGAAAGAAAATGCTTTCTAATTCCATTTCATGGCCGTTTCCAGCTTGTATCCAATTATTGCAAAAGGCAGCAAAATTGGCTTCCTGAGGTGGTGTATGTAAGATGTTTACTATTAGGCGTATTCTCCAAATCTTCCAGTTTCACCTTTCCATAACAAATCATCAGATGAGCTGTTATCGTAATCCATCACACGACATAAATAATTCCTTCCAAAGGAGGTAGCTCCATTTCTATCTACATACGAAAGAATACCTTCCACGGTAAATGGAAAAGCATTTATCTGATTATCATCTTCACTCAAGTTATAAAAACCACTGGAGCAAAAAACAGACGAAAAACCTAATACTAAAGAAAATACAAATATGATCAAAATATTAATAAGATGCCTAAGATAATTCGTCACAAAAACCTCCCCTGATTGAATTGTCCATTTGGTGTAACGCAATAACTTTGCTAAATTAACTGATTAACGTTGCTACATAATAGAGATTTATCCACATATAGCAATAAAATTATAAGCCATAATTTTTATTGTTGTTAATATGTTAAAATCGAGAGAAAGACCGGAGGTTAAAATGGAAATTTCCCTTGTGAAGGTCCAAAAGCCTGAAGCGATCAATTTTGTGCTCGGCCAGTCGCATTTTATCAAAACAGTGGAAGACGTCCACGAAGCATTGGTGAGCACGGTTCCGGGAATCAAATTTGGTCTCGCTTTTTGCGAAGCGTCAGGGGAATGCCTGGTGCGTTGGACGGGCACTGACGAGGAGCTGATCAAACTCGCAAAAGAGAACGCCATGTCCATCGGCGCGGGTCACAGCTTTATCCTGTTTTTAGGCGAGGGCTTTTACCCAATCAATATTCTGAAATCCCTGCGGGACGTGCCGGAAATTTGCGGCTTCTACTGTGCCACTGCCAACCCTACCGAAGTGGTCGTTTTGCAATCCGAATTGGGACGAGGCATTCTGGGCGTGGTGGACGGGTTTGCGCCAAAAGGTATCGAAGATGAAGACGGCATCGCCTGGCGGAAGGGTTTTCTGCGGATGATCGGATACAAATCGTAGCCTACACCAGGCGCAGGGGTAGCCCCAATTGATTGATCATTGCCAGGACGGCTTTTCCGCGATGGCTAAGGCTGTTTTTGGTTTCAGGGGCAAGCTCAGCCATGGTCTGATTGGTACCATCCACTAAGAAAATTGGATCGTATCCAAAGCCATTCTCCCCGCGAAACTCGGGAATAATCTCACCTGTACACACCCCGTGACTGGTAAGTATTTCACCTTTGCTGGTGAGCACGACCACTTCGCAGTGAAAGGCGGCGCACCATGGACGGGGTGCGTCTTTCAGGCGTTCGAGCAGATACAGGCAGCGGTCGCGGCTGGTGGCGTTTGGGTCTGGCAGGAAGCGGTGAGAGTGGATCCCTGGCGAGCCATCCAGAGCTTCGACCTCCAGGCCAGAATCGTCCGAAAGCACCGTGTTTTGCCCCTCCTGCCAGTATGCCCGCGCTTTTAGCAAGGCGTTCTCGAAATACGAGTTTCCACTTTCCTCCACATCCAGGGTGATGCCCAGGTCAGCCGGTGTTTGCAGAACGGCATCATAGGGCTTTAAAATGGATCGGAATTCTTCGACCTTATGAGCGTTATTGGTGGCAAGAAGCAAAGAACGTGTCATTTTACCTCGTTGGGCATGGATGCCTTTCTTCAGATCAAAAACAGGAATATCGCGCCAAATTATCACTGTAAGGACGGATGGCGGGCATCTTTGCGCTAGTTTTGTTAAGCAAATAAATCCGTAGATGTTATAATTCCTGTAAGGTTGGTAAATTGTAACTTACTATGGAAAAAAATCATCACCCCCTACGCACAAATGTTGGATATTTCTTTAACAAACCGATCGGATTTTCCCGCGATTTTGAAGTTGAAAACCCGGAAGTTTTCATCGAACCAGATCTGCAGCTCTACAATCTGAGCGGAAAATATACTTTTTCCCGCACGCGGGAAGGTCTGCTGTTGCAGGCATCTTTTAGTGCCGAGATTGACAGCCAATGTAACCGCTGCCTCGATTTTTTCCGCGCGAAACTCTCAACGGATTTCGAAGAACTGTACGTGTTCGAGAATCGCACCCAGGAAGAATTTGATGAGGAAGTCGTCCCTGAAGATGGGTATATCGATCTTGGTGAGCCAATCCGTGATTATCTCTTGCTGGATCTGCCAATTAACCTGATTTGCAAACCCGAGTGCAAAGGGATTTGCGTCGAGTGTGGGGTCAACCTCAACCGGGAAACATGCGAACACACCAATAGCAGAATTATCTTTGAATAGGTTCCAGCCTTCGTGCTAACTTGAGAGATGATAAAATATTCCATCAATTTTGATGAGGAGCTTTGCCATGACTGAGAACATTTTGATCGCCGTTGCCTGGCCTTACGCCAACGCGGATATTCACGCGGGAAATATCACCGGTTCACACTTGCCTGGAGACATCGTTGCCAGGTATCACCGCCTGCGAGGACGAAATGTTTTGATGGTGAGCGGTTCTGATTCACATGGCACAGCCATCACGATCAAAGCCGACCAGTTGGGGGTGCTTCCTGAGGAGATATACAAGCACTACCACCCACGTTTCATCGAGCTTTTCAAGAAACTGGGTATTAGCTACGATATTTTTACATCCACCCACACAGAAAACCATTTCGACGTAGCCCAAAAGGTCTTTCTGACGCTGTTGGAAAATGGATACCTTAAGACGAGCGTTTCGAAACAGTGGTTCAGCCCAACGCTTGGCCGTTTTTTACCGGACCGCTATGTGGAAGGCACTTGTTACATCTGCGGTAACACGGAAGCCCGCAGTGACCAATGCGAAAAATGCGGCAACGAACTTGAAGCCGAAAAACTGATTAATCCGCGGTCCAAGGTGGACGGTTCAACACCCGAGCTGCGGGAAACTGAACACTTCTTCCTGGATCTCTCGACGCTTGAACCGCAGATTGAAGATTTTTTGAAGGCGCGTGAAAGCTACTGGAGACCGAACGTGCTGCGGCAGTCGCTGGGGACGATTCAGTCAGTGGGGTTGAAGCCAACTTCGATCACACGCGACCTTGATTGGGGCATTCCCGTTCCCCTCGAGGACTGGAAAGGCAAAAGCCTTTATGTCTGGTTTGAGGCGGTAATGGGCTACCTCTCTTCCGCGATCGAATGGTCCAGGTTGACCGGAAACGAAAATGCCTGGCGGGATTGGTGGATCGATCAAGACGCGAAATCGTTCTATTTCATCGGAAAAGATAATATCACCTTCCATGCGGTCACCTGGCCAGCGGAACTGCTGGGCATGGGGGATGGTTTTGACCGGAAGATGGGAACCGCTGACCCCCAACCGCTTGTGCTGCCGTATAACGTGCCGGCGAATGAATTTATGAACCTGGAAGGCAGAAAAATCAGCGGCAGTCACAATTGGGCTGTCTGGGGGCTAGACGCGCTCGAAAGATATGACGCCGACGCGATTCGCTATTACCTGACGAGCGCAATGCCGGAACAGCGCGACACCGACTGGGACTGGGAGGAATTCTTCCAGCGCAATAATAACGAGCTTGTGGCAACCTGGGGGAACCTTGTGAACCGGGTTCTGTCTTTTACTTACAAAAATTTTGAAGGCAAAATCCCTAACCCCGGACAGTTACGCGAAAGTGATGAAGCTCTTTTGCAGGTGATAAAGACCGGGTTTGAGAGTGTGGCGGCAAAACTGGAACAGGTGGAGTTGAAAGCGGCTCTGGCGGAGGTGATGTCTCTTGCCGGAGAAGTCAACAAATACCTCGACGTACACGCGCCTTGGTTTGAGATTAAAACCGACCGTGAACAGGCGGCAAAATCTCTTTATACCGCAATTCAAGCGATTGAATGGCTCAAACTGATGAGCGCGCCATTCCTGCCCCACACCAGCGAGACGCTACACCAGCTTATGGCGCATGATCTCCCACTTTTTGGCGAGCAGTTCTCACGCTTCGAGGAGGACAAACTTGGGGAGCATGAGATTATGGGGCTGGATACAAGCCATTCGGAAGGCAGACCGGGGCAGGATATCTGGAAACCGGTGGAGCTGGAAGCGGGCAAGGCTTTCAACCAACCTGTGCCATTGATCAAGAAACTCGACCACGGGATTGTTGAGGAAGAACGCGCAAGGCTGGGAAAGCCAAGTGAATAGAACAGAACCGCCGGATTGCTTTTTTCAATCCGGCGGTTTCTTGATCAGGATTGGCGCCTAAACTCCTCGAAATAGAAAGGCAGGTCGGTGAGGATACTGCGCATCAACTGGTCGAGGCGAGAACGCCAAAGGTCGACCTTGTTATCGGTTTCAGATGCCTGTGGAGTGACGAGGTCAGATACACCCCGGAGGGCGAGCCAGGGAACACGATTGCGTGATGCCACCCAAGCGAAGGAACCGGTCTCCCAGTCAGCGGCGTCAGCGAAGAATGTCTTGGTCAGCAGGTCAAAAGCCGCACAGTCAATATCCTGGTCAGCCGAAATAACCCGAGCGGGGCGGGTTCCCTTTGGAAGGGGATGGACTATCCATGAGATATCATTCCGGGTGGAATAGTGCGCCAGGGCTTCCGCGGGGTTATCCATGCGTTCAACGATGTCGTAGATCAGGGTCTCGGTAACCAGTAAGGTCTCGCCGACTTTGCTGGCTCCAGAAAACCCGCCGCAAGTGCCAATGTTGATTAACAGGTTGGGTTTGTGGATGTCAATGACGTACTGTGTCGAGGCGGCGGTGGCAATTTTCCCCCAACCTGAATGAAAAAACAGGCAGGGTTGCGCGGCAATTTTCGCTTGAAAGAATGCCCCAAGGGGGCTCTGGTGGACCTGCGATGGCTGCAGGATGGAAAGCAAAGCATCCCATTCGCCGTTGGCACTGACCAAAACTGGAATAATTTTTTCGGGCATGCTTAGTCTTTGGGCAGCTTTTTGCCGACAGATGCCATGTAAACCATGAAGCGTTCTTTGCCGTCGAGCTCAAAAACGCTGTTCGCAAGCTCGTCATCGAAGGCAGCAATCGCGCAAATGCCATAATCAATTGACTCGGCTGCAAGATAGAGGTTTTGGCAGACATGACCCGCATCCAAGTAGATATAGCGGTAAGCACGCATGCTGTAACGCCAGGATGTGCGGTAGACTTCCGCCGCCCAACAGAACGTTACCGCGGAATTGAGCACCTGTTTTTGGTTGTAGGTGGAAGCGTGCGCGGCTTCCAGTGCTTCTACACCAGGCTTCCAGAGCTCAAGGGCGTGCTGCTCGGGAAGGTAATGATAGATACCTGGTTCAAGCCCCTCAACTCGTTGAACGGCGAGATAGGTCTCAAACGGATGGCGCGACCCAGCCGAAGGCACATAGCGGCGGGTGAGCTTCTGCGTTTGAGAATAATCGCGGAGTCCTTGGGTCAGGTGCAGCAGATATCCAAATTCGCCCAGCGTGAGGGATGCCTCGGTGTCGTAGCGGCGCAGGCTCCTGCGGTTGACAGCCAACTGCAGAAAGTCATTTTGCGGCGGTGAGAAAAGCGCGGGATCGGGCAGCGGTACCTGAAGCAGGTTGGGATCTGGCTGCTGCAGGTAGCTGGGGAAGGGTTCCCCTCTTTCCTCGGGGGTTGGGCTTACTCTGACGCTAAAACTGGCTTGCTGGAAAGCATCACCGGCGGGTTCGTATCGGGGCATGAGTTCTCCTAAAACCGTACCATGGACAGGATCATGGCGAGGACAATGATGATTGCCAAAACAGCCATAAGGATATTACCAGCTCGCCCGGATTTATTTGTGTTTTTTGCCATTCTTACTCCAATTGTGTTTTGATTGCCTGAGCCATTTCCGCGGAAACGCCCCTTATCTGCGAGATTTCCTCTATTGAGGCGGCGAGGATGCCATCAATCGACCCAAAACGATTGATGAGTTCTTTTCGCCGCGCAGGACCAACCCCAGGAATTGCGTCCAGGCGTGACACCAAACCGATTTTACCACGCTGATTGCGATGCGCGGTGATGGCAAAACGATGCGCCTCATCCCGGATACGCTGCACAAGATAGAACCCCTGTGAGTGGTCATCCAGCCGAACGGAATCCGACCTGCCGGGTAGGAAAAGCTCTTCTTCCTGCTTTGCCTGGCCAACAATGGCAAACTGTCCCTGCAAGCCAAACTCCTCAATGACGTCGATCGCCTGGCGCAACTGCCCTTTTCCGCCATCCACGATCAAAAGGTCAGGGAGCATAGAAAACCCCAGGTCGGGCTTATATCCAGGCTGGTCTTTCTCCTGCTGTTCGGTAATGTAGCGTGAAAAGCGGCGTTTTAACACTTCGCGCATGGAGGCGAAATCGTTCGGTTGGTTGACCGTCCTGATGTTAAAGCGGCGATAATTTTTCTTGGCGGGGATACCCTGTTCAAAAACGACCATACTGCCGACGCTGGCAGTTCCCTGCGTGTTGGAAATGTCATAACATTCTATTCGGTTTGGAGGTTCGGACATTCCCAGAACAGCCTGAATTTCTGATAGGGCTTGATGCTGGCGATCTTTATCAGCTTTCCAACGAATTTCGAGGGATTTCAGCGTCTCGCGGGCATTTACCGCCGCCATCTGGACCAACTCCTTGCCCTGACCGCGCTTGGGAACGGTTAGTTGGACCTTCTCACCCCCGCGGCGGGTGTTGAGCCATTCTTTGATGATGCGGGCTTCTTCGACTTCTTCGGGGAGCATGACTTTGTTGGGGATATGTGCCGCTTGTGAGTAGAACTGTTTGATGAACTCCTCGAGGATTTCGGAGTTTTCTTCCGCCTCGGTGCCTTCGAGGATAAAGTATTCCCGCCCAATCAGTTTGCCAGAACGGATGAAAAAGACCTGCACGCAGGCTTCCCCTTTGGAGCGTGCCATCGCGATGACGTCCGAATCCTGACGATCGTCCGAGATTATTTTCTGTCGTTCCACAACTTTTTCAATCGCCTGGATCTGGTCCCGATAGACAGCCGCTTTTTCGTAATCGAGGTTATCGGAAGCTTTTGCCATGGATTCTTTGAGCCGGTTCGTGATCGGATCGGTGCGTCCTTCAAGAAATCGGCAAAGGTCGTCGATCATCTGGCGGTACTCTTCTTTGTTGACCGCGCCGATGCATGGGGCGGAACAGAGTTTGATGTCGTAATACAGGCAGGCGCGTTCGTCCCTGCCGGTGATCTCTCGGGCGCAAGTGAGGTAGGGGAAAATCTTGCGCAGGATGTCGAGCGTTTGGTGGACTGCCCAAACCGAGGTGTAAGGTCCAAAGTAGCGCGAACCGTCATTGATCATATTGCGTGTCACGGAAAGCTTGGGGAAAGGGTCCGCCCAATGGACCTTGATATAGGGATAACGCTTGTCATCTTTTAGACGGACGTTATAAAAGGGGCGGTGAAGCTTGATCAGATTCATTTCCAGAATCAGGGCTTCAAGTTCCGAGGCTACCACAATCCACTCGATATCCCTGATTTTACGGACCATCTGGCGCGTCTTGTAGGTGTGATCGGATGACTGTTGAAAATAAGAACGAACGCGGTTCTTAAGGTTGATGGCTTTACCAACATAAATAATGGAGCCATCTTCATCCTTCATCAGGTAGCAACCGGGTTTATCCGGCAAGGTCGCCAGAATGCCTTTAATCTTTTCAGAAACAGTCATAAACCCATTTTAGCAGATAAAGATTAGCAAAGAATAGGAGAAAGGGTGTCGGGTTGGTATAATCCTAAACAGAGGACTCATGCCAATAAAAATCCTGCCCGAAACAATCGCATCCCAAATCGCTGCCGGCGAGGTGGTGGATAGACCAGCATCTGTGGTTAAAGAGCTGTTGGAAAACGCGATTGATGCCGGCGCGGGTCAGATTGACATTGAGGTGGAGCAAGCAGGCAGGCGCCTGATTCGAGTGACGGATGATGGAAGCGGCATCCCCGCGGACGAGCTGGTGTTGGCGGTTTGCCGGCATGCCACCAGCAAGCTGAATGACGCCCAGGACCTGTTCAATATTCATACCCTGGGTTTTAGAGGGGAAGCGTTGGCTTCGATAGGGTCGGTTTCGCGCCTGGCGATGATCACCAATACCCATGAGAGTTCGGTAGGCGCAAAGTTGACCGTGGAAGGCGGTGCGCCGACTGGGGCTGTTCCGATTGCGGCAGCCGCGGGCACACGCGTCAGCGTGGAGGACCTGTTTTTTAACCTGCCGGCAAGGCTGAAATTTCTGAAGTCAGATACAACCGAAAATCGCCATATCACTGGTTTGGTAACCCGCTACGCGCTTGCATACCCTTTTATTCGCTGGTCGGTCACAGAGGATGAAAAACCCGTCTTCCAGACAACCGGCAGCGGCGAACGGTTTGAGATCCTGCAGGCGCTGTTTGGACCGACAGAAGCTGGAAACCTGATGCCGGTGAACTTTGAAGAAAAACAGCTTAAGGTTGAGGGATACATCAGCAGCCTCTCCCTGACACGCTCGAGCCGGAAAGACATTACCGTATTCGTGAACGGACGCTGGGTGCAGGATCCGATGCTGACCTCTGCTGTGATCCGGGCGTATAACACCATGCTGATGGTGGGAAGGTATCCCGTCGCGGTGCTTTTTCTCACGATTCCTCCGGAGCTGGTGGACGTAAATGTGCACCCCGCCAAGGCGGAAGTGCGGTTTAGAGATCAGGACGCGGTATTCAGCGGAGTCCAAAGGGCGATTCGGCGCGGACTTTTGGCTTTTACCCCGATCCCCGACCTGAACACAACGCACCTCTGGGGTCGAAGCTTGCCCGAAGACGGCAATTTGGGGTGGCAGTCGCTCAGCCAAAACGGCTTTGGCGGTGGAGTTGACTCGCAGGACGAGGAGAAATCCATCACCTCCGCCGATTCAGGAGCGGAACGCCCGCAACCGACGCTGCCCGGCAGCAATTTGCCTTTGCTGCGTCTGGTTGGACAGGTGGCATCCACCTATCTGATTGCTGAAGGTCCGGATGGGCTTTACCTGATCGACCAGCACGCGGCACATGAAAGGGTGCTTTTCGACCAGCTTATGGCGCAATTCAACGCGAACAACATCCCCTCGCAGGCACTCCTCGACCCGGTTGTGATCGAGTTAACCCCCGAAAAAGCTGGAATTTTGGAACAACAGCTTGAAGCCTTGCACAGATTAGGTTTTGAGATTGAGTCATTTGGACCCAACACATTTGTGATCCGGTCTGTTCCAATCATCGTAGAAAAGAGCGACCCGCGGGCTGCCATCGAGTCGGTGGTTAATGCCTTCGAAGAGGACGAGACACCCTTGATGGCGGAGGTGGAAGCCCGGGTGGCAGCCAGGGTTTGCAAGCGCATGGCAGTGAAAGCCGGGCAAATTCTTTCCGAAGCCGAACAGCGCAGCCTGCTCTTGAACCTGGAGTCCAGCCAGTCCCCACGCACCTGCCCCCACGGCAGACCAACCATGATCCACTTAAGTGTCAATCTGCTTGAAAGGCAATTCGGAAGGCAGGGAGCGATTTGATGGAAGGACAGATGAAGGGATTGTGGCTTGAGGGCAAGGAAATGTCTTTTCGGACCGACCTGCCAATGCCTGTTTTGCAAGAGGACGAAGTGCTGATCAAGGTGCTGTTGGCTGGTGTCTGTTCGACCGATCTTGAAATGGTCCGTGGTTACTATGACTTTACTGGCATCCCTGGGCATGAATTTGTGGGGCTGGTTGTGGATGAGAATGGGCATCCCGGGCTGCAAGGTAAACGCGTTATTGGGGACATCAACATCAGCTGCGGGGAGTGCGAACGCTGCCTTAGCCAGGAACCGAGCCAATGCATGCGGCGAAAGACCCTCGGCATTTTCAACTATGACGGCGTCTTTGCGGAGTATTGCAAACTGCCAGCGAAGAACCTGACCGTGGTACCCGATTCGGTATCGGATGTTTTGGCTGCGTTCGCCGAGCCAACCGCCGCGGCAATGCGAATCCTGGATCAAATTCAAATCAGACCGAGCGATCGGGTGATCGTTGTCGGCGCGGGTAGGCTTGGACTTCTGATCGCCCAGGCACTAAAAAACACCGGTTGCGATTTGAAAGTGGTTGTGCGGCGCAAAGAACCTGCTGAGATACTGGCAGGATGGGGAATTAGGGCGGTTTTCCCCGAAGAAATCATTGGCGAACTGGCGGACATCGTCGTTGAGGTGACCGGATCGCCAGAAGGTTTCGCGCTTTCGAGATCGCTCGTAAGGGCGAGGGGAGTGTTGGTGTTGAAGTCGACCTTTGCCGACAAAGTTAACCTGAATCTTTCGAAAATAGTTGTAGATGAGGTTACACTGGTTGGCTCTCGCTGCGGCAATTATCCGGCGGGGTTGCGCGCGCTTTCCTCTGGACTGGTGCAGGTTGGGGTCATGGTAGACTCTGTCTATCCGCTGGAACGGGGGCTTGAGGCGATGGACCGCGCCGGGGAATCCGGGGTGTTAAAAGTGCTGATAAGACCTTGAAATTTTTCCCACAACCTGTTGAATGTGCTATAATAACGCCTCACGGGGCGTGGCTCAGCCCGGATAGAGCGCACGGTTCGGGACCGTGAGGTCGGCAGTTCAAATCTGCTCGCCCCGACAAAAAACCTCTGGATCAGGTATTGACCCAGAGGTTTTTGTTTTACGGATTCTTTAGCTAACTTATCTTTTGATCATTGGTAAGGCGCTCAGGTAAATCGGTGGAGCTTGGAAGCCTAAGTTCACGCCACACAAATTTTGATTTGTGTTGCCCACCCAAACCAAGACGTAGGCATAGTTAAAATTATCTACAATATTGTTTGCAACAGTGAATGAGGAACTTGTCTTGTTCCCTGTTCCAGTTGCAGCACCTGGAACATTAAGAATATCCTGGTAGTCTCCTGTATAGCTGTACCGCCTCAGATAGATTGTCGTATCGATTGGATCAGTTATATCGTTTTGGTAATTGAACCACATCCCAACGATTGTTGATCCATGAGGGAGATTGACTTGTCCACGCCAGACATCTCCACTGGCTCCGGTATCCACGCAACCTGCACTGCCGTAATTGTATAAGATGGTGCTTGAAGCTGGAACAAAGGTGGTGCCACTAGCTGACCACCACGAGGTAACAGCATTTATGCCATGATCACCGCCTTCTACCAAGATTTGGCTACGGTCAGTAATGGATTGGTCAATAGTATTCGGGTCAATTGGAAATTCGCCATTCTCCAGGATTTCTGGTGGTTCGGGCGATTGCGCGCCGGTTGGACTCGCGCTCGCGACTGCGAGAAAGGCAACCAACAGCATTAATACAAAAATCTTATCGAATGTGGGTTTCATTTTTTCTCCTTTTAAGGTTATTTTGGTTAGTGAAGAAAGGAGGTCGTCTGAATTCGCTCCTTGTCGCCGACATTGAACGGTAACTCCAGAATTACCAGTTTGGATGTTAATATTACGGACCTAACGAAGGTTAATAACCTTATAATAAATGTACAATGTTAATCCAATGTTTGTATAAGGTACGGGAGGAAAGCTTCCAACATTGTTTACAAGCTGTTGTAAGGCTCTCCCTCGGTTATGGGAAACAAATACCAACTATCTTTGTTACAATACTGCGAGTAAAGAGAGAGGAAAATTATGCCATCAGATACTCAGGTAATCTATTCAATGATGCGGGTAGGGAAGATCTACCCACCAAACAAACAGGTTTTACGCGATATCTCGCTGGGGTTTTACTACGGCGCGAAAATCGGAGTTTTAGGCTTAAATGGCTCAGGTAAGTCCAGTCTGCTTCGTATTATGGCAGGAATTGACCAGGATTATGTGGGTGAAATTGCCATGTCGAAAGGCTATTCTGTTGGAATGCTTGAACAGGAACCTCAATTGGATGAATCCAAGACAGTTCTGCAGGTTATTCAGGAAGGGGTTCAGCCGATAATGGAGCTTCTGGCAGAATTCGACCGGGTTAACGAAGGGTTTTCGGAACCTGACGCGGATTTTGACAAGCTGATCGAAAAGCAAGCCCGGTTGCAGGAACAGCTCGATCGGGTGGATGCCTGGAACCTGGACAGCAATTTGAAGCTTGCGATGGGAGCTCTAAATTGCCCTGCCGCTGATACGCCTGTGGCTGTGCTTTCGGGCGGCGAAAGGCGGCGTGTCGCTTTGACCAGGTTGCTTTTGAAGGAACCGGACATCCTGCTTTTGGATGAGCCGACAAACCACCTCGACGCGGAATCTGTTGCCTGGCTGGAACACCACCTGCAAAACTACAAGGGCACTGTCATCGCGGTTACGCATGATCGCTATTTCCTGGATAATGTCGCCGGCTGGATCCTTGAGCTTGACCGGGGTTTTGGGATCCCCTGGAAAGGGAACTATTCTTCCTGGCTGGAACAAAAACAGGAACGGCTGCGCGTGGAAGAAAAAACCGAGAGCAAAAGGCAGCGGACTTTGCAGCACGAGCTCGATTGGATCCATATGTCGCCTAAAGCCCGCCAGTCCAAGGGGCAGGCTCGTGTGACTGCTTATGAGAAGCTGCTCTCCCAGGAACACGAAAAAGTGCGGAAAGACCTCGAAATTTACATTCCCTCAGGACCTCGGCTTGGAGATATTGTGATTGAGCTCGAGGGCGTCTCGAAGGGGTTTGGCGGACGTACGTTGATTGAAAACCTGGAGCTTTCTGTCCCAGCGGGCTCAATCGTTGGGGTGATTGGTCCCAATGGAGCCGGAAAATCCACGCTGATCAAGATGATCGCGGGGTTGACGGATCCGGATGAGGGCAGCGTTAGATTAGGCGAGACGGTCAAGTTGGGCTATGCCGACCAGTCGCGCACGCTTGACCCGAAGGCAACGGTGTTTGAGGCGATCACTGGCGGCGCGGATAACCTTCAACTTGGGGATTTCACTGTGAACGGCAGGGCATACTGCGCTTCGTTCAACTTCACTGGCTCAGACCAACAGAAAACGGTGGATACGTTATCCGGTGGAGAGAAAAACCGGGTCTTTCTGGCTAAGACGCTCACGGTAGGGGCGAACGTGCTTCTGCTGGATGAGCCAACCAATGACCTTGATGTCAACACGCTGCGTTCACTCGAACAGGCTTTGGAAGAATTCGCCGGTTGTGCTGTCGTGGTGAGCCATGACAGGTGGTTCCTGGACCGGATCGCGACCCACATTCTCCCGCTGGGGCATGAGGAAACACCGCGTTTGTACCTGGGCAACTGGTCGGACTTTGAGGAGTATCAACTTAGCAAGGGCAAGACTGTTGGCGTGAGCCGAAAGGACTCCCGACGGGAACTAAAGCGGGATTGATCTGACGGACATTTTCCCTGAAAAATTGGGTTGTAACTTTTAAAACAAACAAGCTGAGCATGCTCAGCTTGTTTTGATATTAATTTGTGACGATCTACTCGAGAACGCGAACGTCCTGAGCTTGGGGGCCTTTGGCTCCGTCAACAACACTAAACTCGACAGCCTGGTCTTCTTTCAGACTCTTGAAACCGTCGCCGATGATGGCGCTATAGTGAACGAAGACATCCTTCTCACCACTCTTGCGGGCAATGAACCCATAACCTTTTTCGCCATTGAACCACTTAACGGTTCCGACTTCTCTCTGTGACATGCTTGTATTCCTCTCTAAAATAACCTTTTAAAATTTTGTTCTGGGGGTTTACTATCGAGAAAGTGTTGACTTTTCCTACTGCAAACTACCACATACGATAAATATATTACACCTAACACCTGTGTTTGTCAATGATTATGGGGTTGACTACGAACGGTGGTTGGAAGGTAGACCCTGCTGAATTCCACGCTCCCGCGCGGTTATTCCGAGCTGGCATCCTTCCTTCCTTCGATCAACTCTACTATTCCAAGCATGACAAGGAAGTATGCCATTCCTTCGTCGAGGTTACCGATGATGGGGAGGTTGTCCGGGATGAGCTCGAAAACGCCAAAGGTAGGGTTCAGGATGTAAACCAAACCCAACACACCAAGCCCCAACACCAACCAGCGAGGCCAGCCTTTCGATGAGAGTGGTTCAGAAATGCCGCGAATAAAAGGAGAGCGCAGGTCTTCCGCGCCGTCTGGGTCAGTGCCGATATCAACAATTTTTGGGTTTTTCATGGAGCATCCTTATTCGAAAAATTGGGGTAAAAAGCGCCGTGATTGATTCAGAATATGATCGCGAACTTGAGCTGCCTGATCCAAATCTGTGACGGTCGGGTCAAGCAGGAGGCTCTGCAGCGCCAACGTGCGGTCGCCTTTGACGACGGAATCGATGCAGAGTTGGCTGGTGACCACTTCCCGTTGTAATAACGCCGTGATTCCACTGGGCATTGTGCCAATTTGTTGACCGTGAATGCCAGATCTGTTAATTATTGCCGGAACCTCAACAATCGCGTTTTCGGGCAGACCGTCAATAAGACCGTGATTAGGGATATTCACCGCTTCCCAGAGGAGATTAGCATCTGTGAGTATGGCTTCGATGACTTCGACCGCGCCTTCCGAGTGGGTTTGCGCGTAACTATCCGAAGGCGGACCGGCAAGCATGTCCTGCTCGAGCTTCTGCCACATCAGGTCGCGATGGTGAGAGAAAAATGACCAATCGTAAAGCGAGAGATCAAATTTTTCCCACGGCTTTTCGAACGGGTCGGAAACCCAGGGAAGGTATTCGCATAGGTGTTCATCTCCCGGAATCGGAAATAGGGTAAAGGCGTCGAAAACCCGGCGGGTGAGTGGTTCAAAATTTTCAGGCAATGCCTGCCAGGATGTGCGAAACCGTGGATAGAGGTCTTCGCCGGTTTGGCGGTCGTGAAGTTCGAGCATCCAGGTGAAGTGATTGAGTCCAGCAGCTTTGATGGCAAAGCGGTTCAGAGCCTGAAAAGCCATCCGCTCCATTGGCTGACCATTGCTCGGGTCGGCATGTGTGCTCAGGAAATCATCCGCTCCAGACAATCCAAACTGGGGAGATAAGGCTTTCGCGACCATCGCGTAGCCTGCGGCAAGTTGATGGCAGAGCCCAACCACCTTGATTTTGGAATATTGATGGATAAGGTAGCAGATTCGGTGCATCGGGTTGGTGAAGTTGATGAACCAGGCATCCGGGCAATCAGTCTCCATATCGTGGACGATTTCGAGGATAGTGTTCACGTTTCGAGCGGCATGCGCAAAACCACCAGGTCCGCCGTTTTCGGCATAGGGTTGACGGATGCCAAGCGGTAAAGTACGTTCGAAGTCCTCGCGCCAGAGGTCCTCGCGCGGCTGCACTTCAACCGAAGATATGACAAAATCCGCGTCTTTTAAGGCGGTTTTATGGGATAGATGGCTGGTGATTGTTTTTCCGCAATTCCAGGCAGAATTAAGCCAATTCGCGAATTTCGTAATCGCTTCAAGAGAATCAGGGTTTGTGTCCACCAGGGCAAGCTCAGTATCATTGAGCACTTTGCTGCGCAGTAAGGTGATCAGGGTGCTTTGCCCGAATGAGGAGCTGCCAGCACCGAGGCATACGATGCGGGTCAAGCCTGCACCGCCAGTCCGAATTGGCGTAAAATGCTGGCTGCTGCCTTACGGCCGGCACCCATTGCCTTGATCACTGTCGCTCCGCCGGTGACGATATCTCCGCCCGCGTAGACGCCCGGGATTGAAGTGAGAAGAGTGTCTTCGTTAACCACGATGTGTCCTCTTTTATCAACGTCCAGTCGGGGGGTGGAGCGGTGGATGATGGGGTTGGAGCCGTTTCCAATTGCCACAATGGCGGCATCGAGGGAGATCTCGTATTCCGAACCCACGAGCGGGATGGGACGCTGGCGACCGGAAGCATCGGGCTCGCCGAGTTCCATTTTCTGGAGACGGACGCCGGTTAACCGACCTTCTTCGTTCCCTAAAAATTCCAATGGGGCGGACAGATACGCAAAATTGACGCCTTCGGCGATTGCATGCTGGATCTCTTCTTCCCGACCGGGCATTTCCTGTTGGGTGCGGCGGTAGATGATGTAGACTTTTGCCGCTCCAAGCCTAAGTGCGACCCGGGCGGAATCGAGGGCGGTATTTCCGCCGCCGAAGACGCCGACGGTTTTGTTGAGCATGTTGAGAATCGGCGTATCAACGTAGGGATATTCGTACGCCTTCATGAGGTTGACGCGTGTTAGAAACTCGTTGGCTGAGTAAACGCCGACAAGGGACTCGCCTTCAATCCCGAGGAAATTGGGCAAGCCAGCACCGGTACCAATAAACAACGCGTCATATCTCTCGTTTTCGAGCAGCTCGTCAATCGTGAACGTCGCCCCGATCAGCGTGTTTGGAACAAACTTGACGCCAATTTGGGAGAGGGAATCGACTTCCTGAGAGACAATTGATTTGGGAAGACGAAATTCAGGAATGCCATAGCGTAAAACGCCGCCGAAATCGTGGAAAGCCTCAAAGACTGTCACATCCACGCCAGCCCGCGCGAGGTCACCCGCGCAACTAAGGCTGGCAGGACCAGAGCCGATCATGGCAGCCCTGAAGCCGGTTTGGCTCGCCAGGGAGGGGCTTTCGGGCTCAGCAGCGGCAAGCGCGTCTGAAACGAAACGTTCGAGGGCGCCAATCGCGATCGGTTTCCCGCGGCGGTTGAGAATGCACGCGCCTTCGCATTGGTCTTCCTGCGGGCAAACGCGACCGCAAACGCGTGGGAGTGCGTTATCGTTCTTAATCAGGCGTCCCGCGGCAACCGCGTCGCCAGCTTTCAGGAGCTGGATGAATTGGGGGATTTGCACTGAAACCGGGCAACCTTGAACACAAAGTGGATTTCGGCACTGCAAGCACCTCTCTGCTTCGATCATAGCTTGTTCGGCTGTGAGCCCAAGCGCCACTTCCTGGAAATTGCGGATTCGTTCGTGGGCAGGAAGCTCAGGCATAATCTGGCGGTCCTTGCCGGACTGGGGTGTTTGGTCTTCGAGCAAGTCGATTTCGATCTCAGCAACCTGAGTGTCCAGGCGGCAATCTTCGGGGTGGTTGTAGGTGCGGTTGCGGTGGATTACGGTTTCGAAATCCACCAGGTGACCATCGAACTCAGGACCATCCACACAGGTAAATTTGACGGTATCGCCAACCTGAACGCGGCAGCCGCCGCACATACCGGTTCCATCCACCATAATGGTGTTAAGGCTGACCGTCGTCGGAATGCCATAAGGTTTGGTGAGGTCCGCAACAGCCCGCATCATAAAGAGCGGACCGATGGCAAGCACATAATCAAAGTGTTCCCCTGCCTCGATGAGCAAGCGAAGTTGGTCCGTCACGAAACCATGAAGCCCAAAGGAACCGTCATCGGTGGTGATAAGCAGACGGTCACTGAACTGCTCGAGCTCCGGTTTGAGGATGATCAGATCTTTGTTGCGTGCTCCGACGATGGAGGTGACGTGATTGCCCGCCATTTTAAGGGCTTTGGCAACCGGAAAGGCAACAGCCGCGCCAACCCCGCCACCAATTACCGCGACTCTGCCAAAATTCTCGACCTCTGAGGGGTTGCCAAGCGGACCTAAAACGTCGTGGATAATTTCGCCAGGCTGAATGGCATCGAGCATCATCGTGCTTTTCCCAACGGTTTGAACGATCAGGGTAATCGTACCTGCATCTGAGTCGTGATCAACAATCGTCAGAGGCACCCGTTCGCCGCCATCGCCAAGGCGCAGGATGACAAATTGACCTGCTTTGGCTTTGCGGGCAATATACGGGGAGTAGATTACATACTGGTTGATTTTTTCTGCAAGCAGTGTTTTTTGAAGAATCGTATTCAATTCGTGCATTATTATCGCCTATAGGGGTGTGGTTTTGGACGGCATCTTTTGGTTATTATTCGATAATCTTCAGACACCAGTAGAGAGCGTCGGGTTTTTCCGGGCTGAATTGCAGGACCAGACAATAGCGACCCGGCACGAGCGCCTGGTCGGGTTGGAGGACCTGCATGTTGTTTTCGGCGGGTGTGGTTGTGTATACCACTGGTTCGTTGGTTTCATTGATTAGCTGCAGCTTGTCGAGAGTGATGATCATGTTGTTCACAACCAAGCTGGGCTGCTTGTTGCTGAGTTGAGGGATGCCTTCTTCCGTCTCCGGGAGGTTGTAGAAAAGCTTCATTTCCGCGTATTGCCCATTGTTGAGAGCAAAAACGCCTTCCGATGGGGGAAGGATCGAGATCACAGGCGTTGGGCGGGAAAGGAAGGGGAGATCCACGTTCAGAAGCGTTGTGCCGATCAGGATGCCGATCACGATGAAGACCGTCAGAGTCAGCCCGTAGAGCAGGATGTCCAGCCAGGGGCGGCGTTTTGCAGGGACAGCCGTCGGGTTGGATTGCGCCGCGGCGGTCGGCTGGGGGAAGGTGGCAACAGGTTGAGGTTGCGGCTGTGGCGCGGGACGGTCTGCCTGGGCTGAAGCAGCTACGTTTGACGCAGCCTGGGATGGAGTTTTGAAGACTCCGATCGGTTTGGTATAGTCCGAAAGTTTCTCACCCGGTTTGGGTGGAATATATTTCTTCCGTTCGATAAAAGCCAAACCGCGCTGGGCGGGACGGTTGGATGGATCAATCTCGAGAGCTTTTTTGAGAAAAATGGTTTGTTTTTCTTCATCTTCAATAATGGCAGAGAGCCAAACCCAGACGTTGGCGTTTTCGGGCTCCTCAACAATTGCATCTTTAAGATGCACAAGGGCTTGTTCCATCATGCCTGATTTTGCGGCGTCGATACCTTGTTGAAGTGATGAAGTCATGTCAGGGTCTCCAGTCAGCCTTAATGATTGCACATTTTGTTCCAAGATAAGTTTACCACACGGGTTCGTTGGTTTGAAGATTATAATTGGACCCGACACAAGGAGAATAAGATGCTAATTGGTTTGCTAAGCGATAGTCATAATATCCGACCCAATGTGCGTTACGCACTCGAAATTTTTAGAACACTTGGAATCCAGACTGTCTTCCATGCGGGTGATCTGATTTCGGTAGAGATACTCGATGAGTTTAAGGATTATTCTTTACATCTGTCTTTTGGAAACGGCGATGACCCTTCTGAGATTGTGAGCAAAGCTGAAGGTATGCCAATCAAGCCCGACTGCGGGGAAGCGATTGAGATGACCCTGTCTGGTAAGCGGTTTTTTATGATGCACGGCGATCGAAAGGCAGAGCTGGAACAGCGGATCCAAAGCGGGGATTACGACTATGTGATCCACGGGCATACACACCGCTACCGCGACGAAACCATTGAACTCACTCGGGTAATCAATCCGGGCGCGTTGGGCGGTAGGTTTATGGGGAGGCGATCTTTCGCTACGCTCGACCCTGCTAAAAACGAGCTGCAGCGGTACTATTTACCTTGAGGTCAGGTGTTTTTTGGTTGAAAACCCTTAACCAAGCGGTTTTTTGTTTCTTATTGGTACATAAGGCTTGACAAGCTCTCATTTCACAAGTAATATGACCGCATGTTGAAAACAACAGCTAACTTCTCCCTTATTCAGATGATGGTCATGCCCCGGCGGTGGCACGTTTTGTGCGCCGGGATTGCAGCCACGTCCTGACGCCAAAACGGTCACCGCCTATCAGAAGACTGATGGTCCGGTGATAAACTGACAAAAGTTGCCACCGGAAACGGTGGCTTTTTTGTTCATTTAGCGAAAAATTGGAGAAGAAATGATAACTAAATCTGTAAGAACCCTTATTGTTGTCCTGATCCTTGTAGTAATCAGCGCTTTTGCCCTAACAGCCTGCACACCGAAAGTCGCAGAAGCCCCAACAGAAACCGTCCTCGTCAAACTAAAAATCGGGGCATCGCCTGTTCCTCACGCCGAAATTCTGGCATATATTCGCGACAACCTTGCCGCGGCAGCCGGGCTTGAAATCGAAATTGTCGAGTTTACCGACTACGTTCAACCCAACCTGGCGTTAAATGATGGTCAACTGGATGCGAATTTCTTCCAACATCTGCCGTATCTGGTGGACTTCAATGCTGAACGCAGCACGGACCTCGTATCTGTGGCTGGGATCCACATTGAACCGCTGGGAATCTATTCCAAAACACTTACAGACCTGAAGGATGTTCCGGATGGCGCTGTTGTGATCATTCCTAACGATGCAACCAACGGCGGCAGGGCGCTAAACCTCTTGGCAGCAAACGGTCTGATTGTCCTGAAAGAAGGTGCAGGTTACAAAGCCACTGTGCTTGATATCGAGTTTAATTCGAAGCACTTGAAGATTACGGAATTGGAAGCCGCCCAGTTGGTCAGAGCTTTGGATGACGCCTCGCTGGCGGTAATCAATGGCAATTACGCCCTCGAAGGCGGATTAGTGCCCGCAAAAGACGCTCTGGCGCTTGAGCGAGCGGAAGATAACCCTTATGTGAATATTTTGGCAGTGAAAAGCGGTCGAGAACAGGACCCCGCAATCCTGAAGCTTATCACCCTGCTGACCTCCCCTGAGGTTAAAGCATTCATTGAGGAAAAGTATTCGGGTTCAGTGCTTCCGGCGTTTGGTAATTAGCGAAAAGGCAATGTGCAGGCGGCTCAGCCGCCTGCACTGGCGATTTGATGATGATCAGATTAGAGAAGATAACCAAAACCTTTGGTTCCGGCGCGGATGAAGTGCATGCACTGCATGACATTTCGCTTGAAATAGGCAGGGGTCAGATATTCGGGGTGGTTGGGGCGAGCGGGGCAGGAAAAAGCACCCTGATCCGCTGTGTAAACCGCCTTGAGGAGCCAGACAGTGGTTCTGTTTGGGTGGATGGCGAGGAAATCACCGCCCTTGGGGGAGAGAATCTCAGGCTTGCCAGGCAGAAGATGGGCATGATCTTCCAGCAATTCAACCTTTTCTCCCAGCGGACCTGCGCGGAGAATATCGCCTATCCCCTTGAAGTTGCCGGCGTGCAAAAAACCGAACGGGAAAGGCGTGTTTGGGAGTTGCTCTCTTTGGTTGGCCTGGAAGATAAAGCACGGGCATACCCCGCGCAACTTTCGGGCGGACAGAAGCAGCGGGTTGGGATTGCCAGGGCGATTGCGAATAACCCAAAGGTGCTGCTTTCGGACGAGGCAACATCCGCCCTGGACCCTGCCACAACCAATTCTATTCTTGAGCTCCTTAAGGACCTAAACCAGCGGTTGGGTCTGACAATCCTGTTGATCACGCACCAGATGGAAGTTGTAAAGAAAATTTGTGACTATGCCGCGCTGCTTGAGAACGGACGTCTGGTGGAGTCTGGTTCGATTGCGGACCTGACCGCCGATCCGGCAAGCAGGCTGTCTAAAGCCTTCTTTCCGCCGATCATGGACATTCCCGCAAATCCAAACGCTGTGCAAGCCGCGATTACATTTCTTGGCTCGGCTGCTGATGAGCCAATCCTGGCTAACCTTGTGCGCAGGTTTGATGTGGATGTGAATATCCTTGGCGGAAGCATCCAGGAAATCGGCGGCAAGCGCGTGGGGCAACTTCAGGTTGAGTTTACAGGCGAACAAATGCTGGCAGCGTTGGATTACATGCGCGTGCTGGGTTTGCGTGTGGAGGTAAAAAGATGAATTTTTCAGAATGGTTTCCAAGGCTCGTGCATGAGAGCCTGATCACACTCTACATGGTGGGGGTTTCCACGGTTTTAACTGTTTTGCTCGGGCTTCCGCTTGGAGTGCTTTTAGTGACCAGTGACCGCCGGGGATTAAACCCAAAACCTGTGCTCAATAGAGTGCTTGGAGTTGTTGTGAACCTGACCCGCTCTGTTCCTTTTATCATCCTGCTCGTTGTGCTTATCCCTTTCACGCGCCTGGTTGTGGGCACGAGCATCGGTCCAACCGCTGCAATTGTGCCCCTGACGCTGGCGGCTGTGCCATTCTTTGCGCGAGTGACCGAAAGCGCGTTGAGGGAAGTGCCGGGGGGGTTGATCGAAGCCGCGCAGTCGATGGGCAGCAGCGCTTGGGAAGTCGTAAGCAAGGTATACATCCCGGAAGCATTGCCGGGGCTTGTGTTGGGGATTGCGTTAACATTGATCAGCCTGGTTGGCTATTCGGCGATGGCTGGGGCGGTTGGCGCTGGTGGATTGGGTGATCTGGCAATCCGTTACGGGTATCAACGCTTTGAGACAGAGGTTATGCTGGTGACCGTGGTTCTGTTGATTGTGTTTGTACAGTTGGTACAGACAGCAGGCGATCGGATTGCCGCAAAAGTGAGCCGGCGATAAAAGTAGATCGTAAAAACCCTTGCGAAAAGATTGGGGTGCATGTATAATGCTTCCTCACGGGGCGTGGCGCAGTCCGGCTAGCGTGCTTGCATGGGGTGCAAGAGGTCGAGAGTTCAAATCTCTCTGCCCCGACAATAAAAACCACTCAAAGTGGTTTTTTTGTTTCTACAAATTCAGTAAATAACCATCCATAGTTGATATAATCGTCTTATGAAGTATCAAAAACCAACACGCCGCGATTTTCTCAAATTGTCTGCTATCACCCTGGGAGCAGTCACTACTCAGGCTTTTCGACCATTTTTTGGCTTTGAAAGCGAGCAAAAAAGTAATTTAATGGCGCGCGTTGCCAGAGATTCTATAAGCATCCATTCACAACCAAATGATGAGAGCACCATTTTGTATCAACGTTACCGCGATGAAATTATCAACGTATATGGAGAGGTGATTTCCGAATTTGGTCCAGGCTACAACCCTCTCTGGTATCGTGTCTGGGGGGGATATATTCACAGCGGTTACTTGCAAAGAGTAGAAATTAATTACAACACCATTCACGCAAAAATCCCTGAAGAAGGAGTTTTGGGAGAAATTACGGTTCCTATGACCCAAACAATGCGGGATCGATCCTTTCTGGGTTGGGAGCCGGTTTACAGGTTATATTATCAATCTACTCATTGGGTAATGGATCTCGACGAAGGTCCGGATAAAGAGCCCTGGTATCGCTTAAAAGACGAATTGTTAAATGTCGACTATCATGTACCAGCCAGCCATGTAAGAATTATCAACCCGGATGAGCTCACACCCCTCTCACCAGATGTGGCACCACACTTGAAGCGGGTGGAGGTTTCAGTAGCTTACCAGACTCTCAAAGCTTTTGAAGGGGACAAGATCGTATTTGAAACCACAATCTCATCGGGGGTGCCTATGCGCAACCCGGATCCGACGTTAATTCCCACTGACACCCCCAAGGGAACATTTTACGTCCAATCCAAATTACCTTCGAAGCACATGGGCGATGGAAATCTAACCTCTGACATTTATGCGTATGAACTCCCGGGTGTTCCGTGGACATCTTTCTTCGAGCCGGTTACCGGGATTGCATTTCATGGCACTTATTGGCATCACAATTTTGGAATTCGCATGAGCCGGGGTTGTATTAATATGAAAACTGAGGAAGCAAAATGGCTTTTCAGATGGTGCACGCCTGTAAATAACGGTGACAAAATCGAAGCACGTGGGCTGGGAACAAAAGTGATCGTCACTTAGTTTACAAAATGGTAAAAAACCTGGTTTCCCAGCAATCTTCCATTCTTCGATAATCGAATAATCTCTTGCTGATAAATTTCAATTAAATGGTTTTCTTCCAAATATTTTATTTCCTTCGCAAATACTTCCAGCGGAGATACCTGAAAACGATGGGTAAATTCGTGAATCGATACTCCTTCCGACACCAATCTCAATCCCAGCATCATGGTCTCCTGCATGGCAGTAAACTTGTCATTTTCAATTTCAGATTTTACAACCGGACTTTTAGAAAAGTAATCAATATCCGCATTCTTAATCAAATTAATATATTCTGAAATGACCCTGACATTTTCATAGCGCATGTCGTCAACATATCCATGAGCTCCAGCACCCAGCCCTAAATAGGGTTGATTACGCCAATACTGTAAATTATGCTGACAGCGATAATCTATATTTTTATCGGACAGGAAATAATTTGAGATTTCATAACATTCAAAACCATCTGCAACCAGTAACCTGTCGGCTAATTCATACATCTCAGCAGCCAGATCAGGATCAGGATTTTCAACCAGACCCTTTCCTACCCAGTCATGTAATGCTGTTCCTTCTTCAATCCCCAAGGCGTATAGAGAGAAATGCTGAGTTGTTAACCGTAAACCGTCCTCAAGCGTTTTTTTCCATTCATCCAGGCTTTGTCCCGGTAGCCCATAGATCAAATCCAGATTGATGTTTGTAAATCCGGCTTGTTTTGCCCAATGGATGGCCTGTATGGATTGATAATGATCGTGTATTCTCCCCATCAAAGCAAGGTGAGTTGGATTGGAAGTTTGTAGGCCGAAACTGATCCGATTGAATCCCTCTTCGATTAGGCTTTTTAAATATTCCAAAGTTACTGTTCCTGGATTCGCTTCCAGGCTGATCTCAGCATCCGATAAAATATCAAAATTCTTCGATAGTTCATCCATCAAGAATCGAAAAAGATCACCTTCGATTAATGAAGGCGTACCTCCGCCAAAAAAAATGGATTTTACCGGTAAACCATATGAGAATTTATTGCCATAATAAGAAATTTCTTTCCCGAGTTGATGGACATAAGCCGGAATGAGATGATTCAAGCCTGAATATGTGTTAAAATCACAATACGAACATCTTTTTTGACAAAACGGAATATGTAAATACACGCTGTGTGCGACATTCATTGCCACAGGATATCATAAACATGAAAATCAATCCATAATTTAGAATTTTTAATTGAATTCTTGCTGTGTTATAATGCGAAATTGAATTTGTATTTGACATCTAATAGGAATAAAAATGACAACAAATAATAATCAAGATCAATCATCCACCTGTCCAGTTTGTGGTTCCCGACTTAGCCCAAATGCAACC
>WPCI01100637.1_pt1 | contig 41337 bp, 49 predicted proteins | sample 5399871 | NCBI WGS metagenome assembly WPCI01 (sample SAMN12869469, study PRJNA574797) | sludge metagenome | isolation source: wastewater treatment of pH7 | place: China:Beijing | collected 2019-05-20 | reverse complement strand
GTACATCACTTGCTCGACTGGTACCTCCGGGGTAATCTCCAGCACGGGGAACATACGTTCCAGCAGGGCCAGCTGCTCTTCGGTAAAGGATACCACCTGAATCTCTATTACAGGTCTCATGCCTACCTCTCCTAATAGTGTGACTATCAACCTATAGCTATAGGTATACTATATCCTTCCCTCCTAATAGTGCGACTCTCAATTAAGAGAAGCCAAATTCACTACCCAGGAAGGCGGTTACGTCGAAGTCTCCCCGGCTGGGGGCCTCGTTGATGTCTAGGCCGTTGGCATTACAGAAGTCCTGTAGTGGGTCATGCTCTGTAAAGAGCTCTACGAAGGACTCTCGGATAGCCTTGTGCAGGAAGTCAATGTTGCTGGGATGTGCCGCGAAGCTGTCGTGAACCCCAATTATCTCGTACTGAGCTTCCCGGAACTTGTCTGCGGTCAGGTACCACAGGGTACTGTCGAGGCTATGCACGAAGTTCGGGCTAATGCTGTTCCGCATCTTGAAGCTGTCCAGGGAGTCCAGAGTCTCCCTCAGCACGATGGTGTCGGCGTTGCATGATCTGATGCGGATGCGCTTGCGCACCTGCTCCTTGATGCTCTGCAGCACGGGGAAGCCTACGGCACTGCGCCACCGCAGGGGCTCGTCTTTGCTGCAAGACCGAATCCACTTCATGAACTCAGCCGCCTTGGGGACGGCCTGCTCCACGGCTTCAAGGAGCCTCTTGGCTGCGAAGTACACCCACTCAGCCGGTACAGGGTCACCAGCAACGGTGAGCCCCTCTTCCTGAATCCACTGCTCGATATAGTCCGCAGCTCCCAGCATAGTGATGCCATAGGTGTAGCACATCACCGGATGCTTCGCTACGTTCCTGGGCAGCGGGTTCTGCCGCCAGAACTCAGCGGCTGGTGTGTCATCTCCCTGCAGGTTCTGTAGGAACACGTTGGCCACGAACTTGTAGATGTCCTCCTTCTCCGGCTGGCCATTGTCGATGCAGTTGGTTAGGCGAGCACCCGTACTATCCCGCATCAGGGCTGATAGTAGTTGCAGCCCGGAACAGGTTGCATCCATGCCCACCGCGATACCGGTCTCGTAGGTCTCTGGGTTACCGCTGGCATACGCCGCTGCAAGCTCCAGGACAGCCGTTACGGCCTGTACCGGGGCATCGGTATTGCTGCGGTAGAAATCGCTGTCGTAGGGCTTTGTAGAGCCTTCTAGCAGCACGTCCCAGTTCTCGTCTACCCAGTCCGCCCGCTTCTGCATCCGCACCTTGTCGGTGCCAAAGCAGTTAGCGATATGAACCTTAAGCCAGAACACTCCGCGTTCTCCCAGGGGTCGCTTGTTGTGGAAGCGCAGTACCGCCTTAACCCGGTCGCTGCCCTGCGGCTGCACCCGGCCTCGGTAGTACATACGTCCCCTGCTATCACAGAACACTGGATGCCACCGCGCTTCATCAACCTCTGTACTGGCTCGGAGCATGTAGTACATCTCCCGAGTCTCAGACAGCCAGTCGTTCCGTACGGTGTACCAGTCCTGTGCCCGGCGTTTCCACAACAGGTGCTGCAGATCCGCCTGCTCCTTGCGCTCGCCTTCCCAGTCGTGCCAGCCATCGGGTAGCGGGTACTCCGGCTTGGGCGGCGGCTCTGTGCTGGGCATACCAAGGACACCCCTACCGTTCTCGAAGCAGTCCACAACCGCCTCCCTGGAAGGGCCGTGGATGCTCAAGGGGATGCTTTGGATGTAGTTCAGGATATCCAAGACGCGCTGCCCTTGCAGGGCCTCGTCTACCAGCCTGTACTCGGATGGCAGCAGATCCTTCCTCCGCACCAGCGGATGCCACACAGAGCGAAGGTACCCGCCGTCTGTGCAGCTGCTCCACGGTATGGGCGGCACCAGCATACTATCACTGAACTTCGCAGCTGCGAACTCAGGGATCTTCCAGACTTCCCTGCTCAGTACGCTGTTGAGCTCGTACGTGTACATACCTCGGCCCAGGCCGTCAACAACCGCCTCAATGTACCCCGCAGTAATCACGGGCTGCAGCAGGAGCTTCCCGATCCCCACGTACTCAGCGTTCGTCAGGTTCGGTGACTCTCCCAGCAGGTTCCTGGCTGCTGACGTCATGGTCTTGGCAATGTAGTTCTGGTTCTTGGTGAAGGCCCGCTCCAGCTTCTGCTCAGTGCGCTGCATGTACGGGGCTTGCACCTCGTAGGCTTGTAGCACCAGCGCCTCTTGATGCACCCTGCGGCCAATGTTCACGCATAAGGTCTGCAGGGAACAGGTGCTGCCGGCATGCACAAGAGCGTTAAATACCTCCTGGAGTGTCAGTACAGCAAGGCTCTCGGCAGGCACGGCCCTCAACCACACCCGTACACGCCCTGCAGTGCCCGTAGGACGCTGTTCCCTCAGTAGGGTATAGGTAGGTAGAAGGTCAGTGTATAGCTGCGCTATGAGCCTTGGAGCGGCTCCTGCAGCCGAGCCAGCAGATGCCGCCATTTTCTTTGTTTGCTCTGCGTAGTTCCGTAGCCCCTCGACTTCGTACTTGCGCTCACGTTCGATCTGCTGGTCGTACATGCCTGCTCCTACATCAAGTCCCGGTACTCAGGGTAATCTTCGATCAGACTATCCCGGATGTCAGATGCTTCCTGTGGTGTAATGTACTTGCCGGTGCTTAGGGAAACGTACAGCTCGGCCTCGGCTGCACGGCCAGTCTCGCACAGCTCGTAGCAGATGCGCTCGACGGCCTCTTTGTTACTCTTCAACTCAGTTGTCATCACCGTACTCCTGTTCAATCAAGATATCCAAGCAGTGCTTGGCTTTCAGCAAGTCCTGCTTGCCGTTCTTCCGGCCATGCCGCAGCAGGTATTTCAGTACCGTGTGCTCTACGGGGTTCAGGCCGAGTGCCTTACTGATCTGGAAGGGTTGGTAGCCGTCAGGCATGCCGCTGTAGTGACCCCCACCCTCTTGTCGGACGAAGGCGGATGATACAGGCGCTTTAAGTTTCATAGGCACCTCAGAATTTCATGTTCAACAGAGAGCCAGTCCAGCGACCATCTCGATCCAGCAGCATCGGTACCAGGCGTGGGATGCCATTAACGATAACGCTACAGCCCACGATAGGCTTGTTCCGGGTGTGCTTACCATAGGCAAAGGCCAGGCTTTCGTTATCAATCAGGCAGCCGCTGCGCATGGCGTAGTACAGACGCTCGCTGCTCGCTGCGTACTGAATATCGAAGTTGCCGTGCTGGTGCCCTGTAACAAGGCTGGTGCCGGTGTGTGCCGAGTCAAGCAATGGGTCACCAGAGGCTTGGTGCTTGAAGGTCACTGGTCCTAGCAGGGTGTTGATGCGCCAAGCATAGCGCCAGCTCCAGCCCTCACCGCCACCGTTGGGGAACAGCATCTCTCGGTAGGTCTTAATCATCTGCACCGGGATGCCGTGAGCTTTGGCCCTGCGATAGATCAGGCTTCCGTGGTTCGAGTGGCACTCCAGCATCTGTGGAAACAGCTTGTGCAGCTTACCTACAAAGACCCTGGCCTTCTCGAACTCGGCACCAGCGCTGTCCAGATTCGGATCACTTTCATGAAACGAAAGTGCGTGACCATCCAGCATGTCACCCAAGTTCACTACGCAGTCTGGATTCAGTGCATCCCGTACCGCCTTAAGGAATGGCAGGGTGTCTAGGTGTTCGTACGGCGCATGGATGTCTGGGATTACCAGGATGCGGTGGGCCATCTCCGGGATGCTCAGGTCCGCGCCAATGTCGTCGTCCGGCTGTGGCTTAATGAGCGTTAGGTTATCCTTGATGGCCCGGTCGGCTGCTGACTTGCTCTTGTCGGCGTAGATATATCGCCAGTATCTCACATTCTGCCGGGTAACGGTGGTGCCCATTAGCTCTGTGTATACTGCAGCGGCGTCTACGTTACTGGGGTTGGCGGCCAGGATTTCTTTGTGCTTGGCCTTGCTAAAGCGGCGCATCAGTCGGCTCATTCTTGTTCTCCCACAAAGGTTGCCTTAAATGTTTTGAAGGATGTAAGTTCGTCCAGTTCCATGAACTCCCAGGCTTCTACGTAACACTCCTTATCGAACACACCTAGCACCAGTAGCGCCAGGCAGAAGATCAGGTAGCTAACCAGCAGCAGCGGGAACACGGTGCAGTACAGATACAGCCCACGAATTACAAGATACAGTATCATCATCGTCCAATCTCTTTAGCTTTCTGCATGGCGCGGCGAAGTGCCGCAGCCTTGTTGCGTTTAATGCGAGCAGCCTCTTTGCGCTCGTCCTCGGACTTGTGCCCAGGGTACACCATATTCGTCAGAGGTTGCTGCAGGTACTGCACGAGCCGCTGTAGGTACTCCAGGACAGCCTCTGGCTTGTCTGCACCGATACCGCCCCACCGGGCTATGGCGTTTGTTACCTTTCCTTCTGCGCCATTACAGCCCCGGCAGAGTACACCCCGTACCCGTCCAGTCGTGTGGCAGTGGTCGAGTACGTAGTCTGTCCGCACTCCCTGCCGGGCCGATGTATCAATGACCTTGGTGCATAGGGTGCAGGTGCCACCCTGCTCCTTGAGGAGCTTCATGGTGATGGCCCGTACTTGCCCCCTAGTCAGTTGGATTACTTTCAATGTTACTCCTTAGCTGCCTGTGGTAGTCATGCAGCTTCTGCACCCACTCCCGCAGCGGCTTATCTAAGTCCAGCTCCATCAGGTACTCGTACGCACAGTCCTGCTCGTGCCTGCGCATCCATAGCAACTGCGCCTCGGCCAGGGCATCTTGCCCGTTCCGGGCGTAGGCCCATAGCACCTTGTTAGCGGCACTGCTCTCACAGGTTGCGTCTGACAGGAACTCAATGGCACCGACCTTCCCTACGTTACGTCCGTCCAGCTTATCCAGTCCCCGGATATTATCGGGTGCATCCCCGGCAAGCATCTGGTAGAAGAAGTACTTAGTGCCATGCCCCTTGGGGTTGGTGCTATCAGAAGCCTCGACGAATCCGTAGCGGTCGTTGATCGTGTTGACGGCAGCCTCCGCTGTCTCCCAGTACGGGTACGGAGTCATGCGCAGATCCTTGTCATCGGATACCACTAGGCCGCCACCTTGGAACTGGTATGAATCCATAACGCAGGCGTCGTCGGCTTCCCAGTACCTGTGCAGCTTGCAGTACCACTCCTCGGGCATACCCATCTCAAAGGCTTGGGGCGTCCCCAGGAGCTCCCGCAGGGGCTCTAGGAGCGCGGGCTTTGCCTTATTGGTACGGTTGCCTTGGTATGGCTTGAAGCTCGGGTACGTGCTCCTGCCACCCTTGTAACCGCCTTGGCCAGTCAGGTGCAGCCGCACCTCTGTGCTGTTGGTTAAGAACTGATACTCCAACACCTCTGTGCAGAAGCGCCGGAGTACCGTTGGTAATGTCTTGGCGGTCGCTGCTGCCCGGTAGGCCGCCCCGTCTGCATCCAGTATCAGGATTCGGGGAGGCACTACTTCCGTCTTAGGCAGCAGGGCTGGGTCAATCCCCAGCCTGCTCAGTACATCCACCTTAGACCGCAGAGTCAGCGGCCAAGGTCGGCACAGTCGGTACCACCGGTACCTCTGGGAGCGGTGCTACAGGCGCAGCGGGAACCTCTGGTGCAGCAGCCGGTGCCGGTACTGCGGTCTCAGGTGCAGGGATGCTGTTACCACCCTGCAGCATCAGCTCCAGCGCAGAGCCGAGGTAGTCTACTGCACCCAGGATCTGCTCCTGCACGAAGTTCTTGCTGGTACCATCATCACGGGTACCTTCAATGAACAAGGACTCCCATGACTCCGGGGTCGGCATATCCCAGAAGAACGCACGGTACGCCCTGTCCTCGACAGCTGGTACGTTGTAGGGCTGGCCGGACATTGGATCGACTGCCGGGCCAATGCCTTTCAAGTCCAGGTAGTTCCGGGCCTTGGTGCCGCCTTTCGGAATGCGCTTCTCAACCTCTACGAAGAATGCCTCACCGAGGAACATGGCGATGTGTGACTTCTTGCTGTCGTTGCGCCAGTTCAGGCGGTTGTACAGCACCTTCAGGGTTGCCTTCTCGTGGTTGCTCAAGGTCAGGTCTGAGCTGCGAATGAACACCGGGTTGGTGCTGATGCTGCGAGAACCATCCTCTTTGGTCTCGAAGGGGAATACAGCGAAGGCAACACGGCAGATCGGACGTGGTGGCTTGTTCGGCTCAAAGCGGTTCTTCTGGGAGCCGTACTCGATGTACTCCACAAAGCGGCCCAGGTACTTACCGGACTCAAGGACTTGTTGACTGCCACCGCCTGTAGAGGTTTCAGTGATGTCAACTTCAGATACTTCTGCAGCAGCTTGGGCAGCAGCGTGGATGGCAGCGAGTACAGCAGGGTTAGGGGTAGTCATATTCAACTCCTCTTAGTGGATCAGGTTTTCGATTTTCAGTTGTACGGAACGGGCATACTCCAGTTCCGCAACTACGTCGTCCCTGGCTTCGTCTACACGTTCAGCCTGCTGGCGCAGCTTCTGTGCATCTTCTGCCAGTGCAGCAGCCTTTACCTGCCCCCTCTTCTGGAACTCTTCCAGTTGGTTAATGACCTTGTTGAAGTTCTTGAGGATTTTATTTAACGCCATGTTGCAGCTCCTTAATAGAGTTTTCAATTTGCATGTTCGGGCCGTAGGTTGCCTCCGCAGGGAATGCTACGTGACCGATGTGGGTTCCGATCTTTTCGTCCATGTACTTGGGTGTACTCTCCATGATTTCCTTAGCTTTGGTAGCTACCTCCAGAGCTACATCTTTATGCACGTCCCAGTAAACGGCATCATGCACGTTGTTGATTAGGAATGCCTTGCCGTGCAAGTGCTCGGCCTGCAACCACCAGCGCAGCATACGACCAAAGGCTACTGCCATTACCAGGAAGGACTCTCCCTGAATGGGGTAGTTAGCCATCTGAGTTGGTCGGTACTGCATGGTCTCAGTTCGCAGGTCTGAGTTCCACAACATGTGTTGGCGGAAGCTGTACCGGATACCCGAGGCAGCCTTGTAGTAACCTCGGCGGAACAGTACCCACCGTCCGTCCGGGGCCATCTCGCGCTGGATGGGCTCCTCCATACCGGTACGCTCAGTCTCCTCTGCGATTACACCTCGTAGGGCGAGTGCCTGTGGGAATAGTCTGTTCTCGGCCTCAATGAACGCCTTGGCATCTTCCACTGTACAACCCGTGGCGTACGCAATACCTGGTGCTGTAGCTCCGTACTGATACGCGAAGGCCCGTGGCTTAATGTCCGTCCGCATCTTGGCGTAGTGCGCATGCTCTGGATGCTTTGAGTTCTTGCACTTCTCAAGCACGGACTCATAGGTCTCTCCAAGTACACCTGCAAGTCGCAGGCAGTGCATGTCCGTGCCGTTTTGCATGTGCTTTAGCAGGCCTTCATCCCCCGACACGGCGGCCAGCATCACCACCTCAAGGGCACTATAGTCCACCTGCACGATGTAGCCGTCATCCCCGAAGCGACTAACGAACATCTCCTTGACCTTGCTCTTAGCCCCTCCGTCGCCATCCTCGTCAGCTCGCGGGAACTGCTGAGTGTTGGGTCGTGAGGCAGACAGGCGGCCCGTCACGGTAGCGCAGGTGTTCAGCTGGTGATGAATGAAGCCATCCGGCTGAATGTACTGCATCATACCGGAACGCTTAGTAACCTGCCCCTCAGCGTTGTAGGTCTCTCGCAGGTAGAAGGCTCCCAAGTCCTTGGTTACCTCAGCAATGCTGTGCAGAGACTCCCCAGCAGCGAAGCCGTGGGTGGCCAGGGCCTTGAGTACCTCGCCAGCGCAGGAGTACACAGGGGTTCCACAGCGCAGGGTGCGCTTCCCCTGCCACTCCTTAGCGAAATTCTCACGAAGGATTTCTGGCAGTGTCTTGATGTCGATCAGCCCCTTGAACTGATATAGGAACTCACCCCACTTCAGCTTCTCCTCGTCAGTGTCTTCACGGAACACCTTTGGCAAGCCCTTGTTCTTGCCTGATGCCCAGAGCACTGGCTCGAACTCGTTGTTGAAGTTCTCTACCAAGATTCGCTGCCCATCTGCGGATTTGTAGAAGTCCGCCTTCTCGTACTTCACAGGATCGTACGACACCTTGCGTTGGTACGGGATGGAGCCTCCATACAGCAGTGCCGACAGGTGGTAGTCACTGCTCCACCTGAACGACAGCTCAGGTGGAAGGTCATCCGGCAGCAGGTTATTAGCCTCAGCCTGCAGTTCTGCCAGCTCCTGCTCACGCTCGGCCTTGTTCCTGTTGGCCACCTCTACGTCAACCTTAAGTCCATTGAACTCACAGTACGCGAAGGCTAGGTTAGCGTCCATACGTTCCCAGAACACTGGGAGCTGTCTGCGCTCGAGGAGCTTGGCGTACTGCCCCAGGAACACCTTAGCGGTATTCACTACGTCACCCTCTGGCCCGGCCAGGTACTCATGCAACAGGACTGGGTCGATGTCGCTGGTGAGGACACCCTGCTCCCACAGGATTTTAATCCCATCAACCTTGTGGGTACCGCCGTAGTTCGGGGCAACCTCGTCCAGGGATGGGTACTGATGCACATAGTCCGACAGCAGGTATTCAGCCCACTGCGTATCGTAGATTCGCCCACCGCGCTTCAGGAACTTCTCGAACTCCTCACGGTGTCTGCACAGGAAGGCGTGTATCTCGTAGGCCGCGTTGTGCGCTACCAGAACCGTCACCCCATCTAGGTTGAACCATGAGGTGTCCTTAGATTCCTCTAGGGAGTTGTTACGGTGCGTCTGCACCAAGCTGTAGTCAACAGGTTGGCCCGGTTCCAAGTCCAGCCAGCCAGTCTCCACGATGTAGTTCTCGGGGTTATGCAAGCTCGCAACCTGCCCATACCACTCATTGTTTTGTACCTCTAAGTCAATGCACCGGATCATGGTTGTAGTGCTCCATCCAAAATATAACCGACTTCACCACGCGATCTGGCCGTGTACCCGGTGAAATGATTAGCCTCTCATGCGGACGCTCATCGGGGAGGATCTTGACGTCCCCGTCGATTAGCGTGAACATCCTGTTCAGGTTCGTATCGAAGGTGCTCACGACTTCCGGAATGGTCTCACCTTCTCGCAGGAACAGCAGGTCCACGTCGTACGGCAACCATCCACGTACCTTCATGCACAGGCTGTAGTGCTGCTGGAAATGGTTTAGTTCCCCACCTTCGTTCCCATAGGCAGCGTAGATTTCCGACGCTGCCCCTATTGCACAGAACCTAACCGACAGGTCGCGGGCTAGGTCAAACACATGCGCGTCGTATTCTGCCAGGCCCTTTGGAAGCTGCACTAGGATGTCTAAATCCTTCGGCTCTTTCCCTACAAGATAGTCCCTGAGAGCACCCCCTGCCAGGGCCACCTGGCAAGTGGTATCACCTGCTACGTCTGTTAGTAATTGTTGCGCATCTTGCAGAGCAACCCGCAGTTTTGCACACTGCCTGAGCTTATACCCGAATTCAAAACTATTCATATTGCACCTATCTGTCCTATTAGTGTGACTATCAATTACCTGTAGTAATAGCTAGTAGATACCTCGTGGTATCCGAAGGATCGCGCATATTATCTTATCTTATCCTATTAGTGTGACTATCAAATTCGTCCTAATAGTGCGACTCTCAATTTATTGCCAGATGAAGCTGTCGAACCTTACGGCCTCTACCGACATGTCCTCCGAGAACCCCACCCCGGACAGCAGCTGAACGTATCTGGCTATGAACCAAGCAGGGTGTGCTTCAATAGCCTCCCGCTGCCCCCTAGTTAAGTACTCTACAGGTACGGTTGCACCTGTGTCATCCAGCTCAACTAAGAAGCCAGTGGGTAGGTAAGGTTCCTCCGGATCTCTCCAGAGGATGCCTACAACGATGCCACGTGCTTGATACATGCTCATTTCTAGTTCTCCTCTGGGAGTCTCCAGTACATCCAGTGGGTAAGGTTCGGGCTGCTGCCCCCACCGACCCGACTGGTTGTGTGACTTGTACGGCCGTAGGCGTACACGTACACCCCACCATCCGGCGCATAGCTGTGGAAGTGCGCACAGTGTTCCTCTCGGCCGTTCGTTACCAAGATCGGCATGTCTACGGCAAGGTCAGGCAGTGGCTTGTTAGGTGGAGGTGGCAACTCTACCCCGGCCCAGTACAGGGTTGGGTGCAGGTCATCCGGACTGAGCTTACCGTTAGGGTAGAGTCTCCCCCACACCCCGCTATCGAACTCTACATCAACCATATCCCCAACGTGCGCTACGGTTCCCCACCCACGCAGGATATCGAATACACGGTCTCCTGCCTTTGCGTCTTTAAACATATCTTTCATATCATTCTCCATCTGTAAATTGACAGGTTGACCCATTGAACATGACCTCACCTTGTGCGTGCCCAGGCTTCCCTGGGATGCTGTTCTTGTTCTTCGGGGTACTCAGTCCCCGTAGATTGGCGAACTGCGGGTCGTTCAACGCACCCAGCAGAACCATGACATCTACTGCACCTTGCGCTCCGGTCTTGGAGTCCTTGATGGCCCCGTAACCCGGGTACAGCATGTCGTCCCCCTCGTTACTGATCTGCGCGGTACCAATACCCACGAAGTCGTACTGCACAGCCAGCTCACGCCAGCCTTGCCACACGGCCTCCAAGGCATCGGTCTTGTTTCCGCCAGCCACAGCGCTACTGCGTACGTTAGCCATCATGTCGCAGATCACTACGCACGGGTTCATGGCCTCAATGATCTGTTCGATCTGGGCCAGCCCCGCCCCGTGAATGTCCTTGACACGAATGCTCACTCCATGCACAGCTTTGCTGTACGCAGCGGCAAGCGTCCCCTGTGCGTGCATCTGCACGAGCTCACGGGAGTCCTTGTTCAAGGCGGCACTATAGATGCGCGGGTAAATACGGCGGCCGGGCCCCTCGTTGTTCAGCCAGAGTATGGGTCGGTCTCCGAAGTACTCCTTGACCTGTGGTGCGAACTCGGCGCAGATGGCCGCCAGCAGGCTGCTCTTGCCCTTGTCTACACGGGCCGCTACCATGACGGTATCACCACCCAGTAAACCGCTTACGTGCTCTTTCAGAAGCCTTGTAGGCAGCTTCAAACCACGGTCAGTCCCCTGATCTGCCAGAATGTCCCCAATATCCTCGTCAATGTAGGTACCGGCACTACTGTTCTCGACCTGACGGCTCGTGTCTTGCACAAGCATCTTGAGCTGATGCACTAGGTCTACCTCCTGGCCCTCCTCATATCGGTCTATGATGGCACCAGCACGGCCAGACAGGTCACGTTCCAGTAGGTTATTCACGATACCTTGTACAGCTTCGGTATCGTTAAACGCCGCCAGACGGTCTACAGTGGCCTTCAGGGGTGACCACTGCTCCATGGGCATACTCACCTTGGTCTTAATCAAAGACAGCAGCAGCGAGTGATCTACGTACTCCTTGTCGGGATAGGTTTCGTAGTACACCTTGTACCATGCCAGTAGCGCACGGGCATCCGGTACAAGGGTTTCCATTGGTATCAACTGATGCAAGCTGCGCCATCGGCTGCGCTGCTCCATAGCTTTCAGTATCACGTGGTCGCTCATATCAGAACCCCAGCTTGCGGCAGATGCTCTTATACTCTGGCAGGTCTGAGACGACGAAGTTCAAGGCGGCTGCCAGAATGTCCACCTCATTTTGATTCAGCATGTACGGGCGCTCTTCCAGCTGCTGGAGCTTTTGTAAAGCTGCGCTGAATTTGCCCGCAAGTGCAGGCGTCATCCGGCCCAGCTCGGCCAGCTCCAGCAGCTCCAGTTTCGACAGGGTTACATCGATTGTGTACATAGTAAATTCCTCAGCCTATCTATTGAAAGATCCTTTGGGTCACAGCCCTCCGGTGTATACACGATTCGGGACTCGATCTGCATGAACCTAAGCTCCTTAAGCATAGGTACAGACGCCCCTCTCCCAGCTGCATCTCCGTCCAGCATCACCCACGCCCGCTCAGAGGCCCCCAGGAGCGTCTTGGTGGCGTTTTTAAGGGTGGTCCCTAGTACGGCAATGGCTGTAAGTTTCGTTGCGTAGTGTACAGCACAGGCGCTCAGGATGTCCTCTACCAAAACCACCTCGGTCAGGTCATCCCCTGCTATGTAGTGCGGCATGTCTGCATACGACACCCACTTTGGGTGCCGGTCTGGGTGCAATGCTCTCGCCATAACGGCATCTCCTTGCCGGAACCCTACACGATCTAGGTAGGCACTGTACAGCAGCGTGCAGTCTCGCAGCATCAGTGGGTCGGCCCCCTTGCTGGCTAGGAAGCCGTATACGGCCTCTTGAATGTGCTGCGCTGTATCCCCCAAGGGTATAAACGAATTCGGCACAGAGCGCTGCTGTGGCTCCTCTCCACGCAGGTGCCGTGGTGGTCTGTGCTCTAGCTGCTTACGCCCCCATGCTCCACAGCGGTAGCAGTGCGCAGATAAGGTTGTGGCCGAACGCCGGATACTCAGGCTCGGGCTGTTTCCGCAGCTGTGCTGAACCTTAACAGACCGGCCAACTGGTAGCCTCTCAGCGATATGCAACCAGTCAGTATCCGGTAATCTAGTCAACCCCACAAACCTAGGTAGGCGCCGAAGTAGCCCAAGGCTAGAAGCCAACCACCGGCTGCCCATATCGTACAGGTTAGGGTACGGGTCTTGGCACGGTCGAGTTCACGCCCTGCCTTAGACAACTGATGGGACACTCTCCGCTTGAAGTACTGCTTGTCGTCGATCACCACGGACAACTTGTGCTGAGTGTCTTTGAGATAGGCATGCACCCTGTTCAGCTCCAGACGGCAGTCCTCAAGGCCGGTAGTCAGGTCGTGGATACGGGAAGTCTGCACGGTGATAGTTTCGCTGAGGTTCTCCTTCTCCCGTGTCAACCGCGCGACTGCCCTCTCCGAGACCATAACTTGCAGACGCAGCCCTGCTGCAAAGCTGTTCAACTCCTCGTGGGATTCCAGTATAGTCTGGTACTCCTTGTTGCTAGAGTTGTACAGATTCTGCCACTTAACAACCGCTCGTCTCGCTGCCTGCAAGCTCGCAGTCAGTCGGCCTACCTCTGCGGCCTCACGCTGCACCAGCTCTTGCAGCTCACGCTTCTTGCGCTCAATGGCGACAATGCCCGCCGTGCGCTTACTCTTAAATTTTGCTTTCATACTGGTTCCTTAGATGCGTTCTACGCACAGCCGTTCCGCTGTTGGCATCCACTCGTGGTCAGATAAACGCATACGATGCCTGCCAAAGTACCGTAATCCCAGCCAAGCACAGGGCTACCATTGCGTACACCAGACGCCCCTCGGCTTTACTCAAGCTGAGGTTATAATGCCGCAGACGCCCCTGCTGCAGACGCGCCTCGCCCTGTAGGCGGCTGATCTCAGTACGAAACTCCGCAGCAGCACGGCGGCTCTCACGCAGCTTCGCCTCCAGCCAATCAATCTCGGACTGGGTGAACTCATTGCTACGCAGCAGCCGCTGGTTCTGCGCACTGAGCTCCTCTATGTCCCTGTGCAGGCATTGCAGCTGCCCCTGCAGGCGCTGCTCCTGTAACTTGTACTGCTCCTCTACGGCAGCCAGCTCGCGCAGCTTGCGCTGAACATGTAGCTTCCCTTGCATTGCAACAGACTTCTTCATAAGGTCTCCTAGATGCGCTCTGCGCATTCCTTGTCCACCATCAGGGCAACGGTGGCATTCGTGTATTGATCGTAGAAGGCTACGGTCACGGTACCGAGGCGCTTGTGCTCCTCGATGATCTCACAGGGCTGGCCGAGGTGCTGCTCAGGCACAGCACAGGCGCTGTTGGGGTTGTAAGATACTAAGCGGTGTGTCATCTTTGAATTAGGCATATCAGATTTCCTTTTGTAGTGCAAAATACGTGTAGCCAAGCTGCATAAGCAGGTCGGCAGTTTCATACGGCTTGTCTTGTACCAAGATCGCCACCTTATTCAGCTCGTCTAGGCTGTCGTAACCGTCGTCCATCCAGTTGAATTCATCATCGTCCTGTGGAGTCCGCACTGTCGGCAGCTCTTCCCACTGCACACTCAGCAGAGCCTGCAGCAGCATCTCCAAAAAGAACAGGTCTTGGTACTCCTTACGGGTGTGCTGCCCGAAGTACCCTACAGAGATGTTGGTGCATTCAGGGATAATGCCCCTGTAGTTGTGGCTGTCCGTAAAGACTCCGCCTGCGTCTGGTGCGAACTGCAACCTCGGGGGCATGTTCGCATTCAATGCCATGGACAGAGCCGTAGCGAATGTCTCTGAGCAGCACTCCAAGCCGCTCTGGTGCGTGATTACATCCGTGTATCCGGCACGGTCAAACGCCACGCAGCGCTGAATACCCCCCAGCTCATGCCGCATGTTCTCGGCAAAGAACATGCTACCACCACCACCAATCTCTTCCTCTCTGTGCCACACGTACAGGCCGGGGATACCTGCTTCTAGCATGTGCAGCATCAGCATCCAACCTGCACCACAGTCGGCACCAAGGACACCACCACCTTTGACCCGTACATAGCCGTCAGCTTCGTCCAAGGAATAGCCAGACGTTGCTGTCTGCTTATGCACAGTGTCCGTGTGGCAGCTGAACATGGTGCTGGTCTCCCCCACGCGCTTGTACAGGTTACCGTAGTCATCCTGCTTCAACCCAAGGCGCTTTCGCAGTCTCCGGATACTCTGGAGCTCCCCCTGTGTACCAGCGAACCTCGGAGTGCTAAACAGGAGCCGCAGCTCCTGCATGTCCAGACGCACCCTCTCTGATTTATTTGTGTTATTCATCCTCTTGCTCCTCTGGATAATCGTACCAAATACCGTCTGAGTGCGGCCAGTACCCAGCGGATTCCGCCGCATGCGGCAGCCAGATGACACCGTCACAGTCTTCTACATAGTCCTCTGTGTAATAGCCCGACCCAGCACCTGCTGTTATTAGCTCTACGCCAGACGGTAGGTTGTACGGGCATACGTACCCGATAGATTCTCCGGCACCATCCAGCAGTTCGCCAGCGTTCTCTACGTGCAGGAACACGTCCCTGCAGTACGCGCCTGCAGGGACATAATATGCCCCAAAGCAGTCTGAGCACACGTACCCATCCTCTGTGTCGTGTGAGTCCTCCTCATACACCGATTCACTGCAGCACTCGCATGTGCGAACGCTCAGGTCATACTCGTACAGGCACCCTGTTTCGTAGTTCGCTTCGTACGAATCTTCACCGATGACTAGGCAGTCCTCTTCAACGGCAACGCCAATGTTGTCCGGATCAATGTACGGGCACACGATGGCACCGCAATCCGTCTCTACCAGCAGCAGCTTCTCTCCGCCCATACATTCATCGCCGTCTTGCGAGAAGCCACGTTCTTTAAGAGCAGCTTGCATTGCCAGTCTTGCGCTGGCGTATGCATCGGTAGACGCATAGATTCGGTTGTGAAGCTTCTTCTTTACGTTCACCCAACAGCGTGCAACGATAGACTCACCTACCGTCAAGTACATCAGGCGCAGGTTATTCTCAGGGTGCGCAAACACTCGCACGGGTGCATAGAACTCACCGCCCACTCTAATATGCCGATGCAGGTGCGCAGCCTTGCCGCCAGACATACAGGAGCTCGGGCCTCTCGTGTAAACACGCTCTACGGCACCTTCATCACCGGCCTCCGTCATGCACACAGTAAACTGCACTGACTTAGAACGCAGCTCCGCCACGGCCTGCTTCACTTGCACATCCGTCCACTCAGGATTTACACGTCGCAGGTACCTGCCAACACGGGTACGCACATTGGTCACTCCGAAACCCCTCCGGATATGGTACTGCACCGTGAGCTGATCAAGCCAGACAAGGCTCGGTGCTTCCAAACGGTTTACCTCGGAAGGGACATAATTCTCAATCATTTCAGTACTCCAACGATAACAGATGGCAAATCATACCCAAACAGGGCACAGATTACGCAGGTAGCGACCACAAGGCCACCGGCATACACAAGGTTCTCAATTACACGGGTAAGGTTTTCCATACAAGGGACTCCAGAATTCTCAATTAAATACGGTCGGCAAGTGCAGGCTGCACCCGCAACTAGCCCAGTACGGCCAGAGCAGGTTGAACAGCGTACCAACACAACGCGGCAAGACCTATTGCATACGACAGATAGAACATAATACCCCCAGAACGGCCTGCAAGGCCCGTGGTGACGTTTTAAGACCCTGCCCCATACGGTGCATAGGGTGGCTATAGAAACACTGCTAGGCGCTCATAGGAACGCCTAGAGATGTTGCTACAGGTAGGTGACAGGCAAGGCCATATACACGACATCAGGTTCCCCTGCTGTCCAATTAGGTTCCCGCATGTACTCTTCAAAGCCGAACTGTTTATAGAACTCTGGTAGGAACCCGTCGAAACAATCCAGCATGCACCCGCCGTATGCAATGGCGGCTTTCACGACAGCAGAACCGTAGCCTGACGCTGCAAACAGGCCTTGAATGTCACCATCCACGATTGCGCAGCCGCCGATAACGTCCAGCATCTCGTTTACCATTAACACGACACCACCATCGAGTGCTGCTTCAATGCTGGCCAGCACATCATCCGGTTCGGATAGCGCGTTGCCGTGCTTGTGCATGGACTTGTGCCACTTCAATGCGTCCCGGTACAGGATTATGTAGTCCCTGTGCTTGCTGAAATATGTTCTCTGGTCTCGCATGGTATTTCCTCGGTTGGTTGTAAACGCACTGCCGGGCACTCACTGGAATGCCCGGCCATGTATTTACTACGGGTTAGCAGGTTAGCCCAACAGGTTCAGGATACGTTGTTTGATATCAGCGTCCACAGACAGCTGAACCTTATCGGCCAGATCCGGATCACCCGCTGCCCTGTCCACCGCCTTTTGTGCTTGCTTCAACAGCCGTTCCAGTTGACTCTGCAGGTCAAAACCACCCCATGGGTTTTGCTGTTTGCACATCCACCATGGTTGTGCCTTTGCAGCGATCAGGTTATCAGCGATATGTTGGGCACCCCTCCAGCCACAGAAACCGGACTCATTGATACGCAGCCCACCGAACTGGCAGAACCATTCCACCAATGCACGGCCGTTAATACCGTTACCCAATGCCTCCACAAGCGCCTGAGCTTTGCTGTAATCCCCGTGGTGGTACGCATGCACCAGAACCTGCACAGCGGCTTTCTGCACAGATACGCGGCCGCCTTTGACCTTTGCCACAGCATCCGCAATGGCCTTATCTACGGCAGCCTTGTCTTTGCTATCACTGTACTTGATACGGGCCAGTTCTTTTGCAGCTACATCAGCGGCAGATACTTTAACTTGTTTGTTCTCTTGCTTAGACATAATGATCACCTTTGGATTGAATTGATACCCTGCTAGATTGCAGGCATAAGCCGGCTGCAATCAACCGGCTTAAACCTTAGCCTAGACTTGAACGGACACAGCCTTTGTACGGCCACGGGCTGCGTTGGCATTCCAGAATCCACGAACATCAGCACTTGGTTTTTGGAACTCGCCGGAAATACGCTTGTACTCCTTTCGAGCTGCTACGCGCTGGCCGATATCTTTGCTGGTCATAAGATCCGCCAGCTCGCAACGCTTTTGGACTTCTGCACTGGCCTTGCGTGCGGCAATGCTGGCCTTGCCATACAGACCGGCCTTGCGCCATGCCTTGTTAAGACGCCGGCGCTGGCCTTTGCTCAATTTTTGATCTTGCATGTGTTTCCCCTTGACTTCAGTTAGCAAAACGGACTACATCAATCCGCTTTGTAAACTGGCCGGTATAGCTTGTCAGGCATCAACCGGCACAGTCTTACATCCCTAGGGTAGTACTAGCAAGCTAGTCTATTGCCTCAGGCGGCCGTTAACGTAACGGTACACACGCTACCCTCGCAAGGTAATCCTTGCTGGCCTCGGTAGTCCGGCCTTGGCTATCTGGTTTGCAGGCGATAACCAAGCCTGTGCAACTACCCTTTCGGGCTGCCCCAAATCAGACTACTTGTGGCGGAATATCCGACTTATACAAGTGCTCCTGATTTGGAGCTTGTGGCCATTGTACTTGATACCGCTGGCCTTGTCAAGCTCTATTTTAGCAGCTTGATATCCCGTTCCCCGCTGGAACTGTTGGTCTGGCGGCCATTATACTGGCCCTGTTGCAACTTGTCAAACCTTTATGCTCTCCAGTTAACCCTTATATAGGTATCACTGGCTACCATGGTACTACTACAAGGACTGGAGTTTTAACGTCTTTATCTTTGACTGTCCCATGTAGCGTATGCCCTGCTAGGCTGGCTTGCCTTGTTGCTGGTTCCCATTATAGAGAACCTGTTGTACCTTGTCAACACTTAATTTCGCTTGTGCTGCCTTGTTGCTTGGTACGGTTCGCATATTACTGTCTGGCTCCTGCCTTGTCAAGTACTTTACAGAAATTAGGTATGGCTTTTGAGGTAATGCTTGCCCCTGCCAAATTAGGTAATGCTGCGCCCGTCCCGATGCTATCTATCTGGCGTTTATAGGTACTGGCGAGCCACCCCGCCCCGTTGCCGCCCGCCCTGGCAGTTTATAGGTAATTGGCGAGCACCGGCGTTTATAGGTAATACCCGCCCGTTCGCGTCCCCGTTGCCGTCCCGTCCCGCCCTGACATGCCATCCACCCGGCGCCTACCGGAGTAGCACCCCGGCCCCGTCCCGGACCACTGATCCGTAGGATCGCGCTATATAGATAGCACCCGGACCAACCACCCGCCAGCGTGCCGGTTCGGTGCCGGCCCGTAGCTGCGCTACCTGCGCGATCTTTTATCTTTTATCCTAATAGTGTGACTATCAATTTTAGAGCCTGTACAAATAATGATCAAAGTGGCTGTAAGCCCCGTGGTTGTTGGGCTGCAACCTATCGATGCCTGTGGATAAGTCATATTTTGGGGCGTGTCTGGATTAGCCTGTGGATAAGTCCCCTGTACCCTGTGGATAAGTACCGATGGCCCCGCTACCCAGCAGGGCCGTTGTCGCACTGGCCAGCATATAGGAGCATGGGGGACGGGGCGTTCTTTATAGGGTGGGAACCCCAACGAAATTCTGTGGCATTTTCGGTCGCTAGGGTTTCCTCCCCGAAGCCCCTTAGTGCTACCCTCTCAGCGAAAGGGTAGTCTAAGGTTCCTCTTAGGACTTACTTAGTAGCTGCCTTCTTGGTAGCCTTCTCCGCTACCGGAGTCTCGGCTGCCTTCTCCAGATCCTCTGCAAGGCCCTCTACGGCCTTTGCGCAGTACCCCTTAGCCTCGGTATCAACCTCAGCTAGAAAGCTCTCCAGGGACTCCTCAGCGCCCTCTGCGTTCAGATACCCTTGTAGCATCCAGGTAGCGTGCTGCTCTGCACGGCGCAGGGCGTTGCGCAGCTTATCCAGATCGTTATAGCGCTGGTATTTATCTTGCATTGTATTCTCCATTGATTGCGTTGGTTGCGTTTACTGCATTACAAAGTCTAATAGCAGACTGCAGTTCCAGGACTGCTTCTGCCAGGTCTCGGTTGGTGCGCACCTCTACCGCAGGCTCGTGGCACTGCATGGGGATGCGCTGTTCTTGTTCCAGGGTACTACAGCCTGCTACGAACAGCATCGGCAATAGCAGCAGGGACTTCTGCATTACTCCACTCCTCTTCTGTCTGTAGGGCCCTGGAAAGCTCTGTGCGGCTCTCTGAGGCGTTCTTGGCTGCAGCCAGTACATTCCCTCGGGTTCTGGTTAGCTCGTCTTGTAGAGCCTTGTAGGCCCCTTGGAAGCGCTCTTGCTGCCGCAGGAGCTCCCGCTGGTACGTTGCCTGCTGATACCAGAACAGCCCCAGAACAACAGCAGCTACTGCAATCCAGATACGCATTGCTCGTACTCCCGTTGCCGACGGTTCTCAAGGCCCCTGTGAGGCCGTAGCTGCACCGTTGCCCGGTACCCCTTAGCCACCCCCTTGCTTGTTACCCAGGGGGCTACAATCGCCTCACAGGCGGCCTGGTAGGCACCTGCCTGTACCAGAGGCTTCATAGGGGATTGGTCATAGCCTCGGGTACCTACGTTGTAAGCTACCGAAGCCATGGCTACCAGTACAGATTCCGGAGTATCTGCAGGGGCACTGCGCTGTACATGCCGGAGGAACTCCCCAGCATCCTTAGCGTACATCTCGGCGCACTCCTCGGCTGTATAGGTGCTCTGACCGTTTACGAACCGGGTGCTCCCTAAGCACACTGTAGCGACGCCACCTACGTCTTTGTAGACGCTGCGTACCTCCCCCTCAATAGGGGCCATGAACGTCATGAAGGCCAGCAGGGAGCCAGTAGCCCCTACTGCAACCCACCGCCCTATGTTATCCTTTATCATCGTTCCTCCAGGACTTGTTCCTGATATCCCGTACTGCAGCACGCAGCTTCGGGTAGATCACTACCAACTGCACCAGAATGTACAGGAGAGTTGCGTAGAGTATTACATCGTTGATATCCCAGCCGGCGAACTTCCCTATGAGTACAGTCGCAGGCGGCACTTGAAAGATCCCTTGCTGCGTGACCTCGCGGTTAAGTTCAAGCACAGCTCCTCCTTTTGGTAATTCGTTAGTGTTTGCGACCCTGCCTACGCAAGAACGCACCATTGACTCTATGCGGCCTAGAAGGCCCTGTACGGCCTGCATGATTGGCTCCTACCCTACCCATAGGGTTCTGTATGAAGTCCCTTGCTACGGCCTCTGAGCGCCTCCTGGAGGCATCCTCTTCATCCTGTAGCAGGAATCCACCCAGATGCTGCACGAGCATAGCTAAAGCATCTAGCCGGTCATCGTGCTGCAAGCAACCTCTGTCGGTTGTAATGTCTTGCATCTGCAAGAACAGACTCCGAGAGTTCCTGCTGTGCAGCGGGTACTGCTGCAGGTCTCGGTGATCTTGGTCGATGCAGTTCTTATGCACCACTAGGCGGTGCCGTTGCATTGGCGGGCGCAGGGCCTCAATGATGCGGAGCTCCTTCTGCTTGGTACTATACACCTCAGATACCCCAACACCCCGGAGCCTTGGCTTGCCGTCTACAATAGTATTGAAGTAGTTCTGCAGAATGTATAGGACAGTACCGTGGCCCATGTTCGCCTCCACCAGTACGTGCTTAACATCGTACTGCAGGATGATCTCCACGAGCTTCTGCAGGTTATCCTCGTTCACACCGCCCTGTAAGCCTCCAGCTGCAACGATATGCAGGTACGGAGCCACTACCCCACCGATGGCGTAGGCAACCTCGTCCCCTCCCCGGCCGGCCGGGTCTAGGGCCATGGTCATGCAACCTACGTCAGCGAAGGTCTCAGACTGCCCAGCGGCGTAGTAGAAGTCCGGGGCCCGTACCGGGTACCCCTGGTCTACCTGGAGCTGCAGAGGCTTCTGCGGGCTCCACTCCACGGTCTCCGGGACACGGTTATGCGCTGCATCCAGGACGATCAAATCCCGGAGGCGCAGCTGCTGCCGCATTGCGTCGCTGAGGTTCGTGTTCAGCATGAACTGCAGCTCGAAGGTCTCAGGCCCTTGGTCGAGTTCCTTGTCCTGTAGCTCCTGCTCAGAGATGCGGTCTGGGTCGGTAGGCCAACCGCGTTTACCATCCAGGCCACCACCAGTGAGGCAGCGGTCTCCAAGGATGCGTATGCGCTCTTGGATGCTAGGTGCCAACAAGTCCCCGTACTTGGCGAGATCACTTGCCTGGGGGAATCGGCCAGGCCAGATGCGTACCTTAAAGCCCCTCATTGGCAAGGTGTTGTAGATGCTATCCTTGGTCTGGGGCGTACCTAGATACAGGATCTGGCCGTTGCTGTCTGCGACAATAGAACTGAACTCCTTGGTGAGGGTCAGCAGTATCTCGCGCTGGGCAGCGGTCATACCGTTCCGGTTGGTCTCAACCTTTATATTAAACCGGGGTCGTTAGTCCCCAGCCCATCTTCTGGAGCTGGACTCAGATACATTCTCTGAGCCAGTGACGAATTGACAGGTGTTTAGACTGTACACCTTGTTCCCAGGTACGTGAATGTCCTTGTCTAGGTGCATACTCTTATCCTTAACCCACTCCTCGTAACCTGGAATCAGGCTCACGGTGTTTAAGAAATTCAAGAAGCTATGCCACCTCCGATCTACGGAACACCCTACATAGGAGGTCTCGTAACCTCCGTAGCAACGCTTGAGCATGTTAGCCCATAGGTCGTACACGTCTCGGACTGGGTGTGCCCCTCTTGCAGGAATCACTATATCGGCACCCAAGTACCCGACGCCGTACACGGTCGGCTTCCGGGGGTCTCGTACTTTACCTGCCTTAATGTTGCCGCACTGTACGTTCAGCACAGTCCCGGTATCTAAGAGGCGAATAACAGCCCTGGCGTTGCTAAAGCCCAACATACGCGCCTTCTTGAGGGGTATGTACTCCAGGACGATAACCTTACCTGCGTTAGGTGTCTGAATAATAGTACCTGGTGCGAACACCTTTGTCTTACGTCTGTTCATGTTAGAACTCCAAAATAATGCTGCATATTACTATGCAGAATAGACTATATCATCCCCGTATGGGGCCATGCGCTTCGGGGCACTTGCCCCTACTCTACTCCCTTCCAGCTAGGCTGTGGTTTCGATAGTCGTTGCACCTTCCCCTCTCGGGGCTTGGCTCAGTATTGCCCGTCGCCGCATAGGGCCGGGTGTCCACTGAATTCACATGGTTTATAGACGACCTAGTTAATCGTCTGCAATTAGCAGGTCTGCGCGGAAACCTTGCAAGGAACTTGTGATCCCCAGGCATGTAACGCTGGCGGACTTATCAACTCCCTTGAGGCTCCAATGCACATCGAAGCTCCCCACGGCATCCCGGTCTCCTGCACCCCGGTCAGGGCGTAGGTAGTCCAGCAAATCCCAACGCATAATCAGGCCATAGATCAGGTGCGCGTTCTCGATAGCTTTACCACCACTGCCGGATACCAGGAGCACCCTGGTAGCGGGGTTCAGTACGAGCTTATGCACCGCCCGGATACAGGCGATAGTGCTCTTTGCCTCGCCACGCTGGGCCTCTACGCAGAGGTTGCCGGGCTCCTGCATGAACTCGGCAATGTCTTCCTGCATCCAGGTAGTATCGAAGCCGAGCTCTCGCATAGCGTCCTGTAGGAAGGGTACGAAGTCCGGGTACATCTCCCGCACTAACAGCGCCTTCTCAATACGTCTACGAGCGTCCATTAGTGAACTCCATAGAGGTCTTCAACCGTACGGGCGTCAATGCTCTGCAGGCGCTTGGCAAGGGCTGTGTTGCGTTCCTCTTGCCGCTCTTGCAGCTGCTCCCGCAGTGCAGTAAGTGTATCTGAATCGTGCGGCTCTGCCGTGATGTCGTTGTCTTTCAGGAACTTAGAGATAGCACCCTTATCAGCAGCGCTGATAGGGATGCCATCTTCCCTGCAAGCACGGACTTCATCCAGCATAGCCTCAGAGAGCTCCTGGTGGAGCTTCCGCAGGACTTTCTGAACTGAGCTCATACTAATCTCCATAACTGTCAAAGGGATTGATAGTGAAAACCAGCGCTCCGAACTCGCCTACTTCGTCGAACTTGTCACCCTTGATTTTCCAACCCAAGCGAACACGCAGGCATCGGTCACGGCGATATGGCGTGACGCTGTACCACTCGAACGCCTGCAGCTTTCCGCTATGGCATCGAGCGGTTACAAACAGCCATCCCGGCACTCGGTACTTATCGCTGATGGCCGGATTGCCTCGAAACTTGCGAGTAGTGCAAACCGAGTGCGTAACGGACAGCTTGCGCTTCAATCCATAAAGCCTATTTCGCCGCATCCATCCGACACGGTTCAAGTACCCACGCCATCCGGTTAGCTCCAGATGCTCACGAAGCCACTTCCTGTCACCCTGTGGTGGGTTGTCGTAAGTACCGAACCAGCCGCCCCAGCTGTAGATATCAAGCCCCGGCATGGGGCGGGTAAACAGGCTCACGACAAACGCAGCTGGCGTGCTGACGGGCAACATCAGCACATACAGGGCAACGCTGGCCAGATAACGGGCAACGATCATAGCCGAACCTCCGAAGCCTGGATAAATAAGTTATCAATATCCTCCCCAGACATGCCTAGAGATTGAGCTGCTGCTACCAGAAACGGGCTAGATCGCTCCCAGGTGGCTGTGTCGTTCAGTGCGATATCGGCTAGGGCAGCTTGTGTTGGGTCTTCAATTGAATCTGCGTAGCTTTTGACGGCTTCCCATAGGCCGGCTTGCACAAGAGCGGCTTTGCCTTGAGCGCGTGATACTGAAAATGGAACTCCAGATCCGGTATCTGCTTCAGAAACCCCCTCCACAGCTGGGGCCATATCTAAAAGGGTAGTGGGTATCTCGTACTGTGGAGGCTGCACTGGCCGCATATATTCAAGGTGTTCCAAAATCTCTTGCTGGGATAGTTCCAGATTCTCCAGAATGTAGAGTGGGATACTGTGGTTTAGCGTCACCCACCCCCAGTTGATGATGATGCTGTTATTTTGGGTGTCGATACTAACAATATTGAAATCTTTGCTCATGAAACTGCTCCCCTGATCTGTGTTGTGTTATCACCAGCAGATATAGTGACTGCTTTGCCTTGTTTGGCGATTGCTTTTCCACCAGCACCGCCCGCAGGAGTGGTGCTGCCGTTTCCCCGCCCTCCAGCAGCCCCAAGCCCACCCCCGGCACCACCATAGGCGCTCCCGTAGGACCCCCCGGCCCCACCACTCGATGCCGTACCGCCCATACCGGAAACCGAGTAGGGGCCGCTTGCGGTTCCACCAGCTCCGGCATTTTGCCCAGCCCCTCCCCCACCCCCGAAGTAATAAGTCCGGGCCCCGACAACATTTATAGAACCCCCCCCACCCCCGCCCCCACCAAATATATACCCAGCACCATTATCTATGGTACAAGGGTAATCTACCAGCAGTCCGGTTCCACCGGCTGCGCCAGCGGTAGGGTTCGCTGTTGTAAGAGAATGACCACCCGCACCCCCCTTTCCCCAAATATAATTTTTGTTAATGATAATCAGGGTAGACCCGGCCGGGAATACGCCAGTCCTTAAAGCAAACGATCCCGTACCGGCAATAATTGGGGCTTGATTCTCAAAAATGAATGTTGTGGCACTTGTCGGAGATCCCATTAGCTCATATATATTAGCCCCTGTTCTATTTGCAGTGTTGATATAGCGTATTTCATTTTTGAATACAGCTTTCCAACCACCGGCTGCATAAGTCCAAGCCTGTTTAACTTCCCTCCACGTACCAGATACCTTTGTGTATACCTTTTTTACTTCTCGCCATGTTCCAGACGCCTTAACGTAAGCAGTCATTAAGCACCCTCTTACTCGTACTGTAACCAAACGTCGCCATCCGCCCCGCCACTGGGGTTGCTGGTGCTGACTGTAATATTAGGAACCCCAAGTCTAGACTTAGCATCATCCTGCGTAGTAGCTTGAAGGAAGTTGCTGATAGCGTTGGAGAGATCTCCTGATTGGGCGGTTAGTACTCCGGATGCGTCCTCGAAACCTCTAGCGTTAATAGCATTCGTAACAGCCTTTTGAGTCATTGGGTATTGGGTGGATTGGCCTGTGGTGGTGTGGATGTTGCCGGTGTGGTGAACGTCTTTCCACGATGACCAATCAGCGCTTCCGGCACCACGAACTGACCCTCGGAACCGCATCGTATCGCCACGCCTACAGATCGATAATTGTTGACGGCCATCGATGGAGTTAAGGTTAAGTACGGCGGAATGCGCTGCCTGACCTATAGGGATGTCGCCACCGCTTCGGTATATTCCAGATTCGCGGACTCCATTAAGATCCACCCATATACTTGAGCCACCCAACCCAAACGCCCCCACCTGCATCACATTCCCGCTAGCAGTCCCAACATCCCTAGTAGCGGCAGTGCCAAGCCCCAAATTACTACGTGCGTCTGCAGTGTTCGTCAGCTCAGACAGGTTGTTGCTACCTGACATCTTGTCAGCTACTGTCGCCTCTGCCGCCAGCGCTGTAGACAGAGCCGACGCAGCATCCTGTTGAGCTGCGGTGGCTAGGTCAAACACCTGACCTGCTTCTGCTGCTGCTGTGTTAGCAGTCTGCTCTGCGGCGGCTGCCACAGAAGCTGCAGTCCCGGCGTCTTCCACTGCCTGTTGGGCAAGTCCAACAACTTCTGAAGTTGCTACAGCAGCATTATTTGCAGCGTCGGTAGCAGCTATAATTGCGCTCTCGAAACCGTCAGTGATACTTAACGCCGCGGCTGCATCATTGGCTGCGGTGTTCGCAGTCTGAACAGCACTAGCCGCAGTTTGCACCGCTGAGTTCGCTGTACTTACAGCAGAATCTGCAGTCTGTACCACTGAGTTAGCAGTTGCAGTAGCAGCATTTGCAGTCTGCACCACTGAGTCCGCAGTTTGCACTGCAGAGTTTGCTGTACTAACTGCTGCATTCGATGTACTAACCGCAGTGTTGGCAGCCTGTACTGCTGCGTCAGACTTATCCTCAGCAGCCTGTGCCTGCGCTGATGCATCATTAGCAGTAAGTACTGCACTTTGCGCTGTACTTAGAGCCAGGTTACTGGTGGCAGTTGCCCGCCCAACCTCATCGACAGATTCCTGCACTGCGTATAGGGCCTGCTTGAAGTTCTCGTCCAGGTACTTAGGCACCAGTGGAGAGCCCGCCTGGAAGGCGTGTACAGGGTTGCGTGCATCCGTGCTGCGGTACACTACAACCTCAGCACCGTCCGCCGGAGCCACTGCGAGCTTGATGAAGTTACTGCCTTGAGAGAAGGTGAAGGGCTCTGGGGAGCCCTCTACCTCAACCAAGACATCCACATACCGCATGAACGAGAAGACTATAGGGAACTCTGTAGTTACCCCGTCCCCCACGTACGTGCGGTAGACATCTTGAATAATTGCCATATTTATTCCTTAAGAGCTTGTTCTAATGCCCGTACTCCGGGGACTGCTCCCCACGGGGTTAATGTACCCACTGCCTTAGATACGCTTGCAGCAGCAGATCCAGCGTCCCCTTCAAAGGCACTGCCAAAGGCGCTGATTACTTCACCGGGGGCCTGTGTTGCGTTGAAGGCTGCTACGCTACGACCACCACCAGTTCCCCAGATGGTTGCTACAGCCTCCCCGTACAGACCCACCACAGCGGAGTACGCCATAGTCTGTTGTGCGAGCTTCAGCAGATCATCCTCGTCCGTCAGGTCCAGCACGTTCCCCTTCCGTACCTCGTTTACGTACGTAGCCATAAACATCAGTGGGAACTGGTACGCCAGGATCTTAGCAATCCCGAGAGAGCCTTGGTGCTGGTAAGTGCCACGGCTTATCAGGTTATGCGCCATACCAACGTAGCTGGTGAACTGCCCCAGAATCTGCCCTACGGCACTGCGTTGGTACGAAGTACCATACCCAGGCCGCATAGCAAGCAGCTGGTTATCGTGGATGCGGATAATTGCATTCTGTACAGCTTCCAGGTCTGCATCGTTAAGGGCCCCTACACGGAAGTTCTTCACGGAGTTGCCCCGCCACTGCACAACCTCCCCAACACGCTGCAAGGTTGCGTCGTCCAGCTCCGGGGCCAGCCTACGCAGCTCCTTGAGCTCGTCTGCACCACCCTTGGTAGCCTTAGCAATCCGAACCAGGCCAAGGTTAATGGCCAGGTGGCTCTGCTTATTCAACACCCAACGCTGTCCTGTGATGCTTGGTGTCATACCTTCCATAGCTTTGGAGTACCGCACAGCAGCGCTGTTGCTTTCCTGACCGATCTCCAGCTGGCGCTTCCACATCTGCATCCGCTGATCTGCCGAGAAGGTGATGCCGAGAACATCCTGCCACTCTTGGTATAGTTTCGGGTTATGGCCTACATCCTTAAGCAATTCACCGATACCGGGAACTCGCTTCAGCATATCTGCAACCACTGCACGGTAGCCGTGGTGTGCTGCGATAATGCCGGTCTCAGCAACCTGCAGCAGGCCGGTACTGCCCAGCATACTGGCGGAGGCCAGGGCCTTACCGATACTGGCGTACTCGCCGGTTACTGCGGACTCGGGCCGAATGCCTGTGAAGTCTCCGAAGATATGGTCAAGCTGCTTACTGACGCCATCACGCTCGGTCTGGGACACACCCATGTTGGCCAGCTCTTCTAGGTACTTGGTCTTGAAGGTACCTATGCTGTTACCGTCTCCACCAATGCCAGCTCTGGCCAGAGCACCACGTCCCGCCATACCGTGCTGGTAGTTCTCCAGCAGGCGCGACAGGTCCGTGTCGATCAGGTCCTGCATCCGCCACTCATTCCCAGCAGCGTCTCGGTAGGTCAGCTGCATGTCCATTGGGATACGGTCTTTAGCGTACTTTACAGTCCCGGCTTGTTCCAGGTTCTGCGTGAGCCTGCGTGAGATGCTTTCTACTACTTCGTCAGCTGCTCCAGACTCCTTAAGCAACTGGATAAGGCTGTCAGTCTCGACAGTACCTAAGCTACCCATGAAGTCTGTACGTGCATCTGTAGCACTGTTCTTAGTACGGTTCCAGATAGCGGTAGCAATAGCGTTTGCCTCGGCGGCGGGTAGCTTCGCTCCGGTTGGGCTCTGCATACTCAGAGATAGCATTCGGATAACAGTCTTCTCGTCAGATGCCTTGGCAACCCGCAGCATCTTCTCATAGTTGTAACTGCGGTGAAAGTACCCAGCGCGGGCTGAGAGGCCCTGTACGCCCTCCAGACCCTGATCCTGGGCCCTGGCAAGGGTCTTGCCTGTAACCTCCTCATAGATCCCCACAAGGCGTCCTGCGGGGGTGTCTGGAGCAGGGGGTACAGCCCACCCGTTGATCTCTGCGTGGTTCCGTTCCAGGAGGAGCGTAGCGACCTGATCTTCCAGGTCTAGGCGAGCTTGTAGGAACTTCTCGGAGTAGCCTGCAAAGTCCGTAACGGCATTAGTTCCGGTGATCTCACGGGTCTCGCGCATGAGGGCATCTTCCCACCGCTGCATCTCTGCAGCCGCTTTGAGCTTGTTAGCCCTCAGCGTAGTTGCAGCGTTGTTCTTAACCAAGGTTTCCCGTGCCAGTGGGTCATCCAGTACAGTAGCCACCATTGCCCGCAGCTTCTGGTTGCCTCTGGTGATCTTCTCATGCTCCGACACCAGACGGTTGAAGCCCGTGAACACCTTCGATAGGACTCCCGCTGGAGCCTGCTGCATCCCGCTTTGGCTTCTCGCCACAGCCCCAGCGGCAGCTTGTGCCGTAGGGCTTAGGGTAGCAGTCCCTGAAGCAGCCGAAGACGCCTCTCCTAGCATACGCAAGGCATTGTTGTACGCTTGCATCTCCTCAGCGTGCATTGTCTTACGCACTTCCAGAGGCAACTCTCCAGTCCGCTTGTAGCGGTTCAGCTGCTCTTGTGCAACGGCTGCGTCCTGTGCTGCGCGAGCCTCTTCCCGAATCTCAGCTTGACGCTCTACGCGCTGCTGGACTTCTGGGTTAGGTTCGTTCTTAGCTGCTTTGCGAGCCTCGCGCCCTAGTTCCCGTCGTTCAGCCCGAGTGAGTTTCTTACCCGTAGCTTCTGAGATAGTCCCCGCTGCTGGTGTATAGTCAGTCACGGTGCCCACCTGTGCTGACGGGAGCTCCTGTAACTCCTTACGCAGCTGCCGGAACTCGGCACTCAGTGCCCTGAGTTGCGGGGCAGTCCTGGCCGCCTGTACAGCTGCTGTAGCAGACTGGTGCCACTTAGCCACTGCATCTTGCGTAGTGTCAGTCAGGATACGTATAGCGTTAGGGTTGGCTGCAGAGCGCTCTGCTGCGCTGAATGGCGTAGCCTTGCCGGTACTCCTGGGAGGTAGTTGCACGCCCTGTGGAGTGATCTTGGGAGCTTGTAGCTCCTGCATAGCCTTGGTGTAGGCTCCGCCTGTACGGGCGTCGATGGTCTTGGCACCTACAAGATGCGTAAGGCCGCCTACCATAGCACCGGCTGCAACGTAATCCGTGACGCTGTACTCCTTGCCGCCCTGGGTTTCATCAAAGTGCATGATACCCAGCATAGCTGCCGTAGTACCTGCAGTCTGAGCTACCCGAGTAGCTCTTGCTCCAAGGACTGCTACGGCACCTGCACCTCCTGTAACGGCACCAGCACCTAGCATTGCCAGGTTCTCCGGTACGTTCAGGACACCTGCAGTGAAGCGTTTGACACCTGCGTTCTGCAGGTCGTTGGACAGCTCTTGCTGCAGACGCAGCTCTTCTGCCCGAGCCTGCAGCTCTTCCCGTGAAGTGGCCGTAGCCAGGTACTTCCGGTTGTACTCGTTACCTTGTAGCTTGTTGTCTACAAGGATCTTGTTGTAATCCTCGACAGTGGGCTTGTACTCCTCCCACTCGTCGCCGTGGCGCATCTTATTCACCCAGCGGCCAAGGCCGCGCATGGTGACACCGCCACCGTCCAGCCTGAACGCCTTACCCCACTCCTCGCCCCAGGATTGATTCTGGATTCGTAGAGCCTCTAGGTGCTTCTTCTGCGAGGCTTCTCGGGCAAGGCGATCCTGCCGGTTGGGCAACTCAAACACCGGCGTTACTTTTCCAAATGGATTGTTAGCGCCAGGCGCTTGAGTTGTGTCTTGCATGTTATCTCCACTGTTTCTCTGGGAAGTCCTGTAAGGCCCGCTCGTAGAAGTCTTGGACTCGCTCACGGGTTTGGAAGTACCACCTGCTGTTCTCACGTTCGTACAAGAAGTCCTGCCTGTGCTTGTTTGCCATAGCCCGCAGCATCTTTGTGTGGCTACGCATCCCTGCAGGACCCTGCTGATACACGCCACCGGCTATTGCCAGGATCATGTTCTCACCTTCAATACCGTATTCGGCAGCGATCTTACGAGCCTCCACCAAGGCGTTGTTGGTATCTTCAACGAACCAGGCAGTGGCCTCCTCTACTGTCACAGACTCTGGAACCGTAGTCCCGGCAGGGAAGTGCCTGCCGAAACCCAAGCTCTTGGAGTTCCCGTCAGGGTATGGTGTAGGGCTAAAGTCTTCTCGATCCAAAATCTGCTGGCGCAAGTCCAATACCTGCTGAGGGTTCATACCGACCGTGTTCTGGCCATGAACCTGTACAGGAACACTAGTTACACCGGGGCTGTTCACGGACTTGACTGTATAGACACCGCCTGCCTCAGCGGCATAGCTATGCACAAAGGCAGCCTGCCGTGTGTTGGCGATAGTCATTGCCAGGGCATCACTCTCAATCGGGAAGAACTCACTCTCCATTGGCCTATCTTTATCCGTTGAGCGCCAGCGTGCCTGCATCCTGCCGTCAATGAACTGCACGTGCATACCTTCAGATTGTAGGTGCTTTAGCAGCTCTGGCTTATCCTGCAGGTACGTATCCATGATCTGCATAGCTGCGTCCCGAATCTCACGTGAGCCAATCTGGTTCAGCTCTACACCCTGCTGCTTTGCAATGTCAGTCAGGGAGTCCATGTACCCGCTAGGCAGTACCAGTAGTGAAATCTCCTCGTTGTAAGGGTTCATCTGGATTGTGTTCTGCTGAACGTCGGCCAGGGCCATGCGGTACAGATGCTCCTCTGTGAGGAACTCGTTACCCGGCATGCTACTGAAGCGCTCCATGCTGTTCACGATCTCATGCTCCAGCATACGGCTGGCGATGTCGTCATTCCGCAGTACTTCCGGGGCTATGCCTGTCAGGCGTCCTAACCCTTTGAAGAAGTCACCGAAGCGACCGTTCCTGTGCTCCTCGATAGCGTACTCTTGCAGCTGCGACCGGGTAAGCGCACCCCTCCGGGTTGCAGCCTCCTTAGCGGCCTCTGCGTTGTACTTACCAGCAGTACGCAGGGCCTCCTGCACAGAGATACCTACAGGCCGGTTCTCGATAGCCGGAATCATGCCCTTGAGATCAGCTGGCATCATGTTCTGCATCTTGCCTGCCAATGCGAGGCTACCACTGTCTTTCAAGTCCATAATGTGCTGTGTCCATGTATCCAGAACCTCTGCGTGGTACGGCAGGAGGGTACCGTCAGGTGAGTTCAGTACAGCGTGGATTGCCGCTGATACAGTGCTGATGTACTTGTCGGGGATGGTGCCATTATCAATGGCCCCCTGAATCGCCAGGGTCATGTTCTGTCCAGGGGTATTAGGGCTGTCCTCCCACTGCATGTTCCCGAAGTCATTCGCGGCCTGCTGCTCGTCGCGTCCGTATCCGTAGAATCCAGGGTGATCTCGTCGAATCCAGGCTGCGCCGGCTAGGCGCTTATTATCCGTAGCAGTGCCCTTCAGCAGCGCCATGACCTTCTGCAGGTTCGCAGCTGTACCGTACTCGGTGTCCCCGAACTCCGATATGAAGGAATGAACCTCGTCCGGTCGTACAGGGTCTCCACGTTTCTGGCGCTCAGACAGTTCATGGTATCGAACGTGTGCTGCAGCTGTGCGCTTGAACTTCGTGCGCTCCATTGCAGCGGACTTCGCAGAGTTGATCTTGCTAAGGCTATCGTGCCGCAACCCCTGCAGCGAGAAGTTCGGGCTGCTCGGGTCTACGAGACTGGCGAACTCCGTGAAGTTCGCCTCGAACAGCGCCTCGGTTGCCTTGGTGATGAACTCCTCTTGAGTCTCCAGATCGAACTCAGTCGTCCAGATACCCTCAAAGAGCTGCTGCACCCGCTCTGCCACAGGCGTCATATCCCCGCCGAGGGCTTTGATCTCCTGGGCCTGCACGAGCATACTGTTCACTTCGGCACTGATAGTCTGCCCAGTGCTTTCGTAGATGTACTGCTGGTACTCCTTGTTGTGCAGCTCCGTCAGCGTCCCTTCCTGGGACATTAGGTTCTTGATAACAGCCCCACGTGTCTCGCGGCTAAGGCCCTTGCCGACATCCGCCAGTACTGCGTCAGCCTTTGGGCGGTACCACTTCTGGAAGGATTCCGGGTCTTGCCGCCGACCCTGCTGTTTAATGTACGCAGCCGCCTCGCTGTTCAGTCCCTGCATACGCATGCGCAGGTCTTGATCTTGGAAACCGCCTCGCAGGAACGGTGCTGTCAGGGTGTTGCGCTTTACATCCTCCCAACTCTTGTTCTCGAACCGGGCTCGTTCACCTTCGACGTAGAGCCGCTCCGTCTCGTCAATGAACTTCATCTTGCTGATGTTCTCAGCAAGCCCTGCAATGCCACTCAGCATCGTCTCCCCGAAGCCTGGCCCGGAGGATTGCTTCTGTCGGAACTCTTCTGTAGTGGGCTTATAGCGGCTGTGGCGCTGGCCTAGCTGGCCGGTAGCTTGCTGCTGCACATGATCTTGGCGTTCCTGCATTACTTACCTCCCGTGGCGACGTTACCGGTACCCGAACCAAATTTGAAATACTGCCCTGCATAGGTACTGGCAGCATTAAGAACACCTTGGGCAAGGTATTGCCCCATCTGGGACTTGTACTTAGCTGGCTGCTGCCCACCGTTCTTGGCGTAGCTCCAGTGCGATTTGATCTGTGCGTCCAAGTCCTCTAGCCCCTGCTGGGACTGGTGCTTGATCTCGTACTCCCGCTCCTGCAGGTCATGCTCCACAACCTGAGCCACGGCATCTACCGTAGCCCCCTTGACAGCAGCAGCCGCTGCAGAGGCATTCACTGCCCCAGCCTGTCGGTCTGCCTCACGTCTAGCAAGGTCAATGCTCTTGGTAGCCTGCTGCCGCAAGAGCTTCTTCTCGTTGTCGATCTGAAGCTGCGCTACGGCTGCCTCATGCTCCCGCAACCGGTCCTGTCGGCGCACTTCCTTGTTGTGCGCCTTAACGTCTTTCTTGTTTTGACGGTCGGCCATGGCTCCCTGCATCAGGGAGCTGCCAACCATTACTGCCAGCATTGGCCAAACCATCTTAACCTCCTGCTGCCGTACCTTGAGCACGGCGTTGTCGTTGATTGTACTTGTAAGCGTATTCCAGTGCCACTAGGTTCCAGTCATAGGGGCCATCTATCTCGAAGCGCACCCTGGCCGTACCTAAGTCCAGCCGCAGCGGAATGCTGTCTGTACGTGTACTGTACAGACCCTGCTCCACCGGGTAGTTATACAGTCTCTGTGCTGCAACCTCAAGAGTTTCTGGTCGCCGTCCGATATCAGAAGCCACGACAGAGTACGCGCCGGAGCTGTTTACCGACACCGTGAAGCTGTGCAGCAGGGCCCGCTCTGTAAGCACAGGGGCTCCGTAACGGTCGCGTACGAGTGGTGGTGTAGGCTCCAAGGTGCTCTTGTAAGGCAGCCCTGTGACCACCTCTGTGAAGTCTCCGAGGAAGTCTGCAGTCCCCTCGTAGTACGTACCACGATCTGCCCAGTCGGGTACGTGGAAGGTCACCGGAGTGCCGTCTTGAGAGAACGCCCCGAACTGTACTTGATTCCGAAGCTGATCTAGCGTATATACCCCTACAGGGATACGGAGTGTCCCCACTTGCACTGGCCAAGTACCGTAGAAGTCCCAATGCAGCCTGTCACTCAGAGAGCCGCCGTAATGCGCTGTGATGTCCCATACAAGGGCTGTTAGCTCATTGGGGTTAGTGGCGTTACGTAGTAGCAGCAGTAACGTCTGGTCAAGTACCTGTGCAGATACAACCTCCCCAGGTGCTGACCACTCGTGCCAGCAGCTGAGAACCTTCTCAAAGCCTTCCCACACGAACTGGTGAACCTTCAAGGTGCTGGTGCTGTCCCGTACAAGGGCAAAGCCTACTACGCTACTGCACGTCACTTCCCGAATACCGCCGTGGAAGAAGTTCGGCAGGTGCTGGGTTACGTCTGCAGCCTGAACACCTTGGTTGTTGTACTCAGATGGGAACATCTCCCAGACACTGCTCTGATTACCTGCTGTAGCAGCATACAAGACGCTGTTGCCAGTAACACCTGGCTTCACAGATACGTCTACGCTATAATGCGAGGTTGTGGATACCACAGCGGTCTTAGGTGTCAGGACTGTCCGACCGGGTACCACGCCCTGGCCAGTGCTGCTGATAAGCAACAAGTCCCCGTTGTACGTCAGGCTGTGACGGTATTCGACACCTAGCGTATTCGTACCAGCAATCTCGATAGGGTCGTCATCCCGCAAGTCCGTCATGCTGTCCCGGTAGAAGATCTCAGGGTCATTGCTCTTGCTGAACAACAGGTGCTCCCCCTGCAGCAGCAGCAGGCGGCCCTGGAATGAGCCGAAGCCGGTGAGGCGCTTACCAATAATCTGCAAGGCAGGTACGTTCACTGTATCGCCCGCTGTACGGGGAGCCCCCTGCAGCTGCCGCAGGGTTAAGTCCGCAGGGTTAAACACCACAGGTAGCCCCAGTACGTTCGCAGAGGCACCGTAAGCTGCGCACTCAATCCATGCTGTGCTGGTATAAGACCAGCGGTAATACTTGGCAGCTTGGTTGTAGCCAACTTGACAGATGTACCCATCCGCCTGCACTGGAAGCCTGGCTGGCAACATTGAGTTGTCAGGTACGGTACTGGCACCAGATATACGTGTGTAGCTCTCACTATCTGGAGTGGAGATCGTGAATTCCTGATCTGCAGCTATAAACACGAACCCGCCGTGCTTATGCAGGGTGAGTGTAGTGCTGGGGATGGATAAGGCACCGAGCTTGGTAGCCAGCTCGGCTGCCACCTTATCAGGCATAGCGTTGGCTGCACCAGAAGATGGGGTGGTATGGTCTACAGTGTACTTAATACCGGATACAGTAATCTCCAGAGTGAACTTCTTATCAAAGGCTCCTTGCTGGATGTAGTAGAAGCCGTGCTTCTTAGGGTCTGGCCCAGTGTCTGCAACAGGCTCTTCTGTGATCTGCACCTTCCGGTTCAGGATGTACAGCTCGTTGTGGTGCTGTAGGAAGTCCAAGTCCCCGTCTTGCAGGTAGCTGTGCTGCCAGCTGCCTAAGCTAGGTAGCTCCGGGTCTCGCATGTCGTAGAGGTGCAGGGTGCCTGTGCCAAGTGCAACTACCGCAGCGTAAGCATGCTCACCATTGTTGAACAGATGCACCGCTTGAGCCCCAGGGTGGTTCGGCAGGTTCCGGATGTATCGGAAGCCACCTCTGCGTCGAAGCCCTGTAACCGGGTCACTGAGCATATTCATTTGCTGGGTAACTTGGTCAGGCAGTCGCTGCACCGGGTTCTGCTTACTGATCCCACCTAGCAGGGGTTCAGCTGCACCTCTAAAGAACGCCATGTTAATTCCTCAGTTTACGCAGGTACTGCATGTACCGGGGGGATTCCCTGGTACTAGTCCTGCGGATACGCGTATGCTGGGCAGAGAGCTGTTGGTACGCCTGTGCAGCCTCTTGCTGCATGGCCTGCACCGCATCATCGTGTCCCATATCCTGGATGTACACCTGCTGCGCAGCCACCATTATAACATAGGTACACGCTGCGTTGGGCATTTCCTCGAATGCCGTATCAGACACGATCTTGCAGGTGACAGGTTCCCCAGCAGGGCCTAAGTCCCGTGTGCGCTTAACGTACGACCCTACCCACATAAACCGCTCGGGGTCTTCCGGGTAGAGAGCCAGCACTCCTTCGGGCACCCGTACTTCACCAGTTTCATCTGGCTGCAGGCTCACAAGGTACCGTGTGTTAAAGAACCACTCATCCAGTAGAAGGCCCTTACGGGCTCTGTCAAGGGCCGTTAAGGCCAACTCAATGGTTGGGTAGGGTTCGTCCACAGAAGTTACTGTGCGCTCTCCTAGCCGCCGTAGAATGTTGTTTACTGCTTCTAGTTCTGTCATTGTGTTCCTCCTTTAGTAAGCGCACTGCCTAGGTGGCGTTGGCCTGTTTGTGCATCGTTGAGGGGATGGAGCTCCGTGCCCAGTGCGCTTACTAAAGGCCGCCTTCAGGCGGCGTGAGACCCCGTGCGTACCTTTCGGCAGAGGCACGGGGCGTATTGTTAAGGAGTGAAGGTGATCTCTACACAGGCTACTGCGTCAGGACGACGCTGGCCAATGTTGTAGGACTGGTAGGTATCCAGTACCCAAGAGAACTTCTCCTTGTCTTCCCAGTAGTCAGCGGTCACAGGGTGAACGCTTGCAGCCACCAGGGACTTGGATGGGATGAAGGTGATCATCTCGCGCCGGATCTGAGTAGCGGTCAGGTTGTGATCGGTACCCAGCGGGCTGTCGGTGATAGCTGCAGTAGCGAAGCGCGGAGTCTCCAGTACACGCACACCGTTCATCATGCCGATACGGCCACCGGAGAAGCTGTTGCCACCGTCGGTGCCGAACTGCACGTTCATGAGCTTGTCATGCTGCAGCAGCACGGTAAAGACTCGTGGGCTCACGAGGGTCAGACCTTCAGAGATCAGGGCGTCACCCAGATCACGGTTGATCAGCTGCTCTACGGACTCGCGGTGAGCGGCAACGAGCAGGGCTGCGTCAGCGGCAGTAGCACCGGCTACGGTAACACCACTAACCAGGATACCGTCGTTGAAGGCACCTGCCAGATGCGCAGGGGCAGTCCACTCACAAGCCTTCTGAAGCTGGCCAATACATGCTTGGTCGAACAGCTTGGCCAGGGCAGAACCGTGCTCTTGGCCGATCTCGCGGCGCAGGTCTGGGTTGGCAGTCCACTGGTCGAACTTGTCGAATGGGTTACGCACGTACAGTACGGTATCCACTACCAGGTTCAGCTTGTCGTTCTTCACGCGCTGTGGGTCAAGGGTCTCACCAGAGCGGCGGCCCAGAACCTCTACGGTACCCATGCGGTCAATTCGCAGCTGGTTGGTACCAGTCAGGGTGCGGATGTTCGCCATAGAGGCGAAGCGAGAGGTGTACAGGAAGCTGGCATCTACAATGCCCAAGTGCTCTTCAATGTGAATGTCAGTGTCGCTTGCAGCGCCACCCCATTGTGGACGGGTGTAGCCACTCCAGTTAGGAAGTTGAGCCATTTGTGTATCTCCTTAAATTAGTTCAGGCCAGCGGCCAGGCGTTCACGCAGTTTGTTGTATTCTGCAGTGGACATATTTGGATTTGCAAGTACAGCCTTACCGAACTCGGCCCGTGTCATGGGTTGTATACCCTGAGTCATTCCGGTAATGCCAGGACGGTGCTGTGGCACTGTACCTTGTGCAGATTGCATGATCTGCTGTACGCCATGCTGCATCAGGCGCATGTCACCAGAGTCCAGCAGAGCTCGTACGAGTTCCTGCTGCTCAGGGGTGGCAGTTGCCTTGAAGTGCTTGGCAGCGAGCTGTGCTCCTTCGTACCCGCCGGGGACGTTAGCGTACAGCTGGGTCTGTAGCTGTTGCTGCATCCGATCTGCGTACCCGAACAGGTACTCAGCCATGCGCACAATCTCTGGAGTATTCTCACCACAGACTTCCTGCAGGTACGCTACGTCAATGAATCGCGGATCATCCTCTTCGATAGCTCGCAGGAATGCGCGTTCAGTATCGGCGTCTCCGAGCATCCGCTCCAATGAGCGGTACACCATGCTCGCAGCCGGGTCGCCCTCGAACTCATGCTCAATCAGCTCGCTGAGGGAAGTCGGGGCTGGTTTATCCTCTACAGGCGCTGGTGCCTCTTCCTGCTGCTTGACTGGTGCCGGTTCGCTAGATTGTGGCTCTCGGTCTAGCAGCGGGTTGGTGGCCTCCTGCTGTTGAGGTTCTGGTTGCTGCTCAAGTGCAGGCTCTACGGGGTTGCCAGTTGGGGCAGTCTGTTCCTGTTGCATTAAAGCATCTCCTCAGTAGGTTCGTGTTCTTGCTCCAACTGCGTTTGCATCTGCTGGGCATTTTGTGCATCCTGAGCGAGCTGCTCAGGGGACTTGGTGAAGATCGTAGTATCCACTGCGTTGTTGATCATGATGTGCTCCAAGAGCTTGTCAACGTCATATTTCTGGGATAGCTCCGCCAGCACCGGGATGATAACTTGCGCCTCCTGTACAGCTCGGATTAAGTTCTGGGTATCAGCAGCCTGTGCCAGCGCCGGAATACCAGTTACAATCTCAGGTTGGAATTGCTTTGCCATGAGCTCGTACAACAGCTCCTGGGAGCCGTTCTCAAGCGCAACTTCGTACATACACAGGTATGCCAGAGGGGCCTGTAGAACCTCTGCCAGGACGCTGTACGCGCCCCCCAGAAGTGTCTCAGCCTCCGCCGCTACATGCCGAACTTCCTCAGCTGTAACCCGCTCAACATTTCGCTGCTGGCCGGTGTACATGAAGGCTCGGGATAGTTGCTGCACGATGGCAGTGAGTCCCTGCTGTACTGCTTGAATCTTGTTGTAGTCTCCACGCTCGTATGCCGTGATACCCTGGGCTTTACCGGGAATGAATTCACCGATGTCTGCTTTCTGGTAGTCGTCGATAACACCACCGGCAGATTCGTCTACGAGATTCAGTAGACTCAGGCTTTCCAATTCGTACAGTCCAAGCTGCTCACTGAGCATACTGTGCTTTGCGAAAGCCCCTGCGTACTCCTCTACGTAGCCTCTGCCATAGTGCTCTCCGTCAGGTACGTTCCACGCTACCACGAAGTACGGGCAGAGGTGCTCCGGGTACTCGGATGCCTCACCCACTGGGATGTCGTCAACGTACTGCTGCACCTCAACCAGAACCTGGGCCCCGTCTTGGAGGCTTCGGTGCTGGATGTGCGTGTAAAGCTCAACTGAGCTGGATGCTGGCTGCGGGCGCTTGTTGAGCACAGCTTGCTGCACAGACTCTGGCAGGCTATCCAGCCGCAGGGATTCCTTGAGGATGATCTCCTGGACTTCCCCAGTAGGTCTGCGCCGGACTGCATAACTGTGCCGGTTCCACACCCGGAACTTGCTCAGTTCGATGTTGCGTTGAACCAGGCACTCTCCGGTAACGATAGCGAGCTTCAGGATTCTGTGCAGCTTCGACAGCGATGCGTTCTTGAACAGCTGTGCAGTGGCCATGCGCTCCATCTCGGAGCTGCCTCGGGCCAAGTCCTCTAAGGATGTCCCAGAGGCTTCTGCAGCTTCCTTGAGCTTCGCATCTACGTCGAGCTTAAAGAAACTCCGCCCAGCCGGGAACAATGCCCCAGCGAGCTTTGCTGTTAGGTTATTGACAAGCAATGCACCATCACTCTGGTAGTCACTCTGTAGGACTTCTGCGTGGCCCTGTGGCCGGTTAGCGTCCGTCATCAGACTGGGGATGGTGTACTGCGCGAACATCTCGGCTTTCTTGATGCCCTGCATGTCCCGCAGCGCCTCGAACTGCTGGGCCACCTGTGGGCCTTGTTGGTGCATTACAGGCCCAGGCTCGCGCTAATGCCACGGCGCTTCCGGGAGCTACCTGAACGTACATCCGCAAAGTACCCAGAGCTCAAGTCCGCGTTTGAGTCGCGTGTGGCTAGTAGCCCCTGCTCCTCCACGCGCTTGCGCTCTGCGGCATCGGCAGCCGCTTGCTTCTTGGCCTCTTCCGTACGCCCGTAAACACTGAGCATACCCGTCTCCTTACCAACTAAGGTAGGCAGACCCATACCAGATAGTGAGTCCTCGACAGCAGCCGTAAAGGGGTCTACCTTGCGGATTACTTTGGATACCTTGTTAAAGGCTTTCTTGACTTTTTTACCGATGATACTACGCCTCCCCGCTGAACTTACCATGCAGTTCAGCTTGTTTGTTCAAGTAGGCCTGCCGAGCTGCTTCCTTGCAGTCGAACATACCTAAGTTATAATGTTTCCGTTTGTGATTGATTTGCGCCCACCACTTCTGGGAGGCGTTACTGAGTAGGTTTACCCATGTAACCTCCGGTAAATTGTTCGGTACTCTCGTACCCCTGTCTTTTGAGTGTATGCAATGTACCGGATTCCCCGTGCCTTTGCGAAGCTCAAGAGCTCCTTGTAGACGTGACGGAACCAAGTACCCCTGTAGTACTCGATGCAGTAGTTCCACTGCACGGAGGCGCACTTCCCGTAGTGCATATCATCGTCTTCTGTTATGACAGCCCAGGCTACGGGCAGTTTCGCCAGCCAGGTGTCTTCAAAACCAGTCAGCTCTACGTAGCTCTCTGGGAGGCTCTGCACCACCCGCTCCACGAACTCCTCACATGTAGTATCACAGAACTCGTCGTTCTGCGCCCATGCCACTGCTGCTACGAACTCGACATCCGTTACGCTTTCTGGGTTCTCTCTGCGACGCACATTCATAGCTGTACCCTCTGGTAGCCCTGTGTGCGCTCCCGGATACGGGCTAGTACCTTCTGCTGGCCTGCTGTGTACATCACTTGCTCGACTGGTACCTCCGGGGTAATCTCCAGCACGGGGAACATACGTTCCAGCAGGGCCAGCTGCTCTTCGGTAAAGGATACCACCTGAATCTCTATTACAGGTCTCATGCCTACCTCTCCTAATAGTGT